>JACCDO010641918.1_pt1 | contig 23889 bp, 10 predicted proteins | sample 7446101 | NCBI WGS metagenome assembly JACCDO01 (sample SAMN15323440, study PRJNA562643) | freshwater metagenome | isolation source: river surface water | place: USA:Blue River Watershed | collected 2017-08-16
AGGGTGTAAGATCTGTTCCTGCTTTTCATTTTTGGAAAGGTGGTGTAAAATTAGATGTTGTAAGTGGTGCTAGAATCGAAGATGTCGAAGCTATGGTTGTATCGAATAAGTAATATATTTATTATGCTCATATAACTAGTATAACATTTGTTAATAATGAAGAAGAACAATAAGAACTACACATTACAGTATTGTTATATACAATTTATACAGAACCTGTATTATATATAATAATTAAATCTATTTGTTACGTATCACGTATTCCTAGAAGTAGTCCAGTGCCGAATCCAGCAGTGGTAGGCATGTTATATTCTATTATAGTTTTAATATTTTCATATGCAAGACCTAAATCATCAGCATCAATTCTTCCATCACGATTCAAATCAACAGCATTAGATACTTCTTTTTCAATTTTATGGTAGTCAATTTGCATAAAACCGTGATATGCAAGTGTTTGCATTGTAATAAACAAACCACCAACTATAAAAGCAAGCATTTTTGATACTCTCATTAGACAATAGCCACTAGAATAGCCCATAAATAAACCATAACCCACTTGAACAGGCACCCCAGTACCAAGAACCTTATTTATATCAGCACTTAATTTATCAACATTTATCTTTTGATCCTCTATGAATGCTCGAACTTTTTTCTCTATATTTTTACTATTGTATTTCTTTTTAAGCTCGTCTTCTTTGCGTTGTCCATAGGAACTTGGCAAGGCGTTAATATGCAGTAACAAAATGATGAACAGGACTACGGACAAATTCATCATTTTATACTAACAAGGAGCAACACCTATTGGACGAGTGAGTCGCCAAAAAAATTAAACCTTATATATGTCTTTTGCTGTCTGTTGTGCTTTTGTTTTGTTTTCTGATTCCAGATTTGAGTCGGGTCAACTTGTACAGCAGAAGTAAGTTAAATCCACTACCCAATAGAAAGTTGACTGTAGCCATTCGTTAGAAATACTATGTTGTGATATTTATGAATATATGTTCATGTAATAGGACTATACTATATATAGGACTATACTATATATAGGACTGAGGTATGTTTTACCTTAATTTTAACCATTCTATTTCAGTTTTAAATCCTTTACAATCATCTATATCAATTTCGACAATTATCAGAGGTGATAAAATTTCTAGCGGTTAAAACCGGTACCAAAACCCTAAGATACTGGTCGTTTTTGTTTGAGAAAAAAAATCAAATAAATATAAGGAAAAGGCAGCATGGCCTTCTCCGAGAAGCACAAATGGTGCTGCAGCAAGATCCTTGAGGCCTTCCAGCCCGAGGTAGACTCGGATACAGTGCAATTGTTCCTTCGACAAGATGTGAATCTACAAAAATTTACTGGTTTCTTTAAGGGTGAAGGAAACAGTAGATTATTTGTGTTTTTCCAACCTGAGCAAGCAGAGGGAGAGGTACGTAGTTCTATACATTATTACTATTGCTCGTGTGATATAATCATATGATGGTGATCAAAGTCATGGATTAGTTACCGCTAACGACACCCTTGATTTATTAACCGTAAATTCAACTTACTATTGACTATATGCATAATTTGTCTTTTAAAACTTATTTTAACTTATTATTTCATAATGTTATAGGCTTGGACGGAGAATCTTCCTAAAGTTTTGTCGATATCGGATGGTAGTCAAGGTTTAATGGTCAATAAGTGCTGTTATTTTGTACGAAACGTTGCTGCTGGTATTGCACTAGATATGACTAAAAGTGGTGAAAATGATTTATTATTTGGTGAACTTGGTGACTCTGCATTAGGAACCATTGAATCTATATTAAGTCAATCATATAAACCTATGTTAAATACATATGATAGTTGGGGAAAAGTAGATGAAGAACATCGTTCGGATTTTGTATCTGAAATGAACTCATTCATTATGAACATAAATGAAGCATTACAATCTTTTGCTTCTAGTCTTGAATTACGAGGTCCTGATCCTAAGCTATATCGTGCATTAGAGACAAAGTCACATCGCTCTGCATTACCTGCTGAAACTGTTGATCATTTTGAAAATTTATTATCTGAATGGTGTAATCAAATAGAGAGATACAACTCCCCAGCACAATCTAGTGATGCCAATGATGTTGGTCCTCGAGGGGAACTAGAGTATTGGCGTGGACGTATGCAAAAGTTGACATCTATTACTGAGCAACTAAAGCGACCTGACTGTAAGCAAGTAATCACAGTATTATCAGCATTAACTAAAAACTCTCCAGATAAACAGAAATTAATCAATTTATTACACCGATGGAAGCAAATAGATGTTGATATTACAGAATCGGCTAATGAAGCTAAGGATAATGTTAAGTATTTGTACACACTAGAGCGATTTATAGATCCATTATACACTGGTAATGCAGAGACCATTACCGATACTCTTCCAGCGTTAATGAATTCTATCAAGATGATTCATACTATAGCTAGATATTACAACACTGCTGATCGTATGACATCATTATTTGCTAAAATTACTGAACAAATGATCTGCAACTGCAAGATGCACATCACTAATGGAGAGACCTCTGACTCATTATGGGAATGTGATCCACAAGAATTAGTTCGTAAATTAGAAGCATGTTTGAAATTAAATGAAGCTTATCAAGAGCAGTATCGTGTGACTAAGACTAAGCTAGAGCAGACACCTAAGGGTAAACAATTCGCTTTTAATGAGATGCAAATATTTGGTAAATTTGATTTATTTTGCAGAAGAGTCATCAAATTGATCGACATGTTTTCAACAATTGACCAATTTAACTCATTATCAAAGAACAAGTTGGAGGGAATGGACAAGCTTATCGATGCGTTTCACAAGATAGTCAAAGATTTCAAGATTAAACGTCACGACTTACTTGACTACCATAACAACAAATTTGATCGTGATTATGTTGAATTTAACACCCAAATTACTGATTTAGAGGCGTCATTGCAACAGTTCATTAACTCGTCGTTTGAGAATATTACTTCTATTGAACATTCGTTGCAATTGTTACGTAAATTCCAATCGATATTAATGCGGGAGTCGTTGAAGAGTGACTTGGATTCGAAATTGAACATTATTTTCCAGAATTATGGTCAAGAGTTAGAACAAGTTCAACATTTGTACGAGAAAGAGAAGCATGATCCTCCTATTCCACGTAACTTACCACCAGTTGCCGGTAATATCACCTGGTCCCGCCACCTACTCAAGCGTATTGAAGAGCCTATGAAACAGTTCGAGTCTAATCAAAACGTGCTAGCTGGTAAAGACGCCAAGAGAATAATAAAAATGTACAATAAAGTTGCGAAAACTTTAGTTGCATTTGAGTATTTATGGTATCAAGCGTGGGTCCAGTCCATCGATCAAGCCAAGGCCGGATTACAAGCAACTTTGATCATCCGACATCCTGATGATGGCAAATTATATGTCAATTTTGACCAAGAAATCTTGCAATTAATCAGAGAAGCGAAATGCCTTGATCGCATGGGTGTTGATATCCCTGATGGCGCTAGAATTGTATTATTTCAAGAAGATAAATTCAAGAATTATCACAATGAACTGCATTGGGCATTAAGCGAATATGATAAGGTGTATACCAAGGTCATTCCTGTCACTGCAATGGTCTTGCGACCACATTTCAGAGATATGGAGTACAAGCTACGCCCTGGCATGATCACTTTAACTTGGACTTCGATGAATATTGATGCTTACAAGGTGCATATTCACGCCGGATTACGCAAATTGGAGGAGTTAGTTGCTAATATTAATGATATTATTGAGAACAGAATTGAGAAAAATCTAAAAATAGTATCAAAAACATTATTAGTTGACTTACCCGATGCTGAATCGTTTACTGTAGAAGAGTTTGTACGCATGCAAGAGAAGCATATAGCGCGTCAATCTATGTTATTGCAAGGGAAGAACTTAGAGATTGAGTACGCTGTACGTGACTTAGTGAAAGTTATTTCTTCATATAAGCTTGATGGACATGTAGATCCTGTCGCAGAAGATGAGATAGCTAAGCTAAAGCGTCACTACAACCACTTCATGTATCAGGCATTATTGCACTGTGCCAAGAACTCTATGAATGCGTTGAAGAAGCGTATTGGCTCTCGTCCTGTTGTTAGTACTGGTGATAAGAAGGTTGCTGCTGTAGTTGTTCAGCCATTTTTTGAGGTTGATATTCAATTAGCAGCACCTAACGTCATTCTACATCCTTCACTAGATGAAATCCAAGAGTGTATCAATAAATCTGCTCAAGCTATTCTACGATGTTTCAAAACTGTTAAAGATTGGTCATTAGACTCAGATGGTCCAAGAAATCGCACATTTTTTGATCGCATCACCAAAGATATTGAAATTGTCCGTGTTGCATTGTTACTCACTGGTTGCATCCAAGGCATTCGTAATACTGTACAAGATTATTTGAACTCCTTCGCGCAGTACGATTGGCTATGGCATGATGATAAGGACAAATCCTATAACAGTTTCAAGAACTCTAGTCCTTCTCTTGATGACTTCGATGGAAAGTTGCGATCATTCGGTCGAACGGACGATGAAATTGCACAAATGAATGATGTTCATAACATTGGTGCATTGTCCTTGCGTACGGTATCCATCAAGTCACAATTACGATCAGAGTGCAACCGTTGGAAAATTAAATTCAGTGATAACTTGCATGCTCAAGCGAAGGCTGAGCTTGAGAAATTATTTGAATATTTCCGTGTTACTACTCAAAAACTAGGTCGTGAAGTCAGGGATTTAGATACTTTATCATTCATCATGAAGCTGTTGGTCGAAGTGCGTGAGCGCGAAAGTAGTATGGAAATGGAGATCTCCCCCATTATGGACATGTATCGTATGCTTGAATCATACTTACCTTCTGGATTTATGGAAAAAGACGAAATCGATAAGAAAACTGTTCTTCGTGGTAACTGGAAAGCGTTATTGAAGAAAAGTGAGACCCGCACTGAGGAGTTATCCAAAACACAAACCAAGTTCAAGCGTCAGTTATTGAAAGACATCAAGGAATTCAAGTTAGATGTGATTAATTTCAGAGAGGATTTCTTACGTAACGGTCCAATGGTTGATGGTATTAACCCTCAGGATGCTGTTGATCGATTGAGTCGTTTCAAGGAAGAGTACAAGATCCGCGAGCGTAAGATGAACATGTATAAGGGTGGTGAGGAGCTATTTGCATTGCCTATCACTGATTATGCAGATTTAATGCAAACTGAGAAAGAAGTGAAGCTTGCTAGTCAATTATTCGATCTTTACACTGATGTATTAGGCACTATGAACGACTGGAAGAACATCTTATGGTCGGAAGTCAAGAGTACTATCAGTGACATGAACGAGAAAATTGAGTCCTTCGCTGTTCGATGCAAGAAATTACCTGGAAAGTTGCGAGAATATTCTGCCTACAAAACTCTGAAGACACAAATTGAGGATTTCCAACTTGTTTTACCATTGTTGCAAGAGCTTACGAAGGAGTCGATTAAAGATCGTCACTGGGAGGAAGTCATGCAGATTACTGGTAGCACTTTGGATTTCGCAGGCCCTGAATTCCGCTTAGGTTCATTGCTTGAAATCAGTTTGATTGAAAAGAAAGAGGAAATTGAAGAAGTAACTGATGGTGCAGACAAGCAATTGAAGATTGAACGCGGACTTGCTGAAATCACTGAACGATGGTCAACTGCTACATTCCAATTCCGAGAATGGAAAGGCCGTAATATTCAAATATTACAAGGTACTGTCGGCATAATGGAGGAATTAGAGGAGGCACAAATGAATCTACAAGGTATGTTAACAATGCGTCATGTTGCTCCATTTCGTGAGGAAGCGCAAGCATTACTTGGTAAATTATCAGAAACATCCGATGTACTAGAACGATGGTTGAAAGTGCAAATGATGTGGTGCTCCCTTGAATCCGTCTTCACTGGTGGTGATATTGCCAAGCAGATGCCTATGGAAGCCAAGAAATTCTCTAAAATTGATAAAGAATGGGCGAAAATCATGTCGAATGCATATGATAAACAACTAGTCGTTGAAAGTGCTGAGAACGAAGTATTGCGAGCCTCATTACCTGTGATGTACAGTGAATTAGAGAAGTGCCAGAAGTCCTTGGAAGGCTACCTTGAGCAAAAGCGTAATAAATTCCCACGTTTTTACTTCGTCTCCAACCCTGGTTTATTGATCATTCTGTCTCAGGGCTCAGATCCATTGTCTATGAACGATCACTACGAAAAGGTCTTCGATGCTATTTCATATGTTGATCACAACAAAAAAGACAAAACAATCATCGAGAAATTACATGGTGATGGTGGCAACGGTCATGAAATCGTGGTGTTTTCTAGCCCTGTTAAAGCTGTTGGAAATATCGAGGATTGGTTGTGTGAACTCTTGAAGAAAATGCAATTGACAATGAAAGACTTGGCCAGAAGTTGCGCAGGTGATTTGAGTGGCTTGACTAGCGACATCCACAATTTACGGTCGTTCGTTGATAACAACATCGCTCAATTTGCATTACTTGGTATTCAAATGTTATGGACTCTCGACATGCAAGTTGCACTTGAGCAGATGCGCGCGAAAAAGAACAGTATGAAGGATTGTAACCAACGCCAAATTGAAATATTACGCGAGATGTCCTCTTGGTGTTTACAAGACTTGGGATCCAGTGTGAATCGTCGTAAAATTGAGACCCTCGTTACTATTCACGTTCACGCCAAGGACGTCACCAGTGACATTGCTGGATTAGTTAAGAACAAAAAATTAAACGATCCTAACGATTTTGAGTGGTTGAAGCAAGCCCGATTTTATTGGAAACCAGCTGGAAGTGATGAAGTCTCGGCTGACGGATGCTCATCCATTGCCATTACTGATGTTGATTTCAACTATCAATTTGAGTATTTAGGTGCAAAGGAAAGATTGGTCGTTACCCCACTGACTGATAGATGTTACATCACATTAGCGCAAGCTATGGGTATGTTCTTCGGTGGTGCACCTGCTGGTCCTGCTGGTACTGGTAAGACAGAAACCGTCAAGGATTTAGGTCGTTCATTAGGTATTTTCGTCGTCGTCACCAACTGTACAGATCAACAATCTTACCTAGATTGTGCCAAGATCTTCAAAGGGTTGTGTATGTCTGGTCTATGGGGCTGTTTCGATGAGTTTAATCGTATTCGTTTACCAGTGTTGTCTGTCGTTGCACAACAAGTTTTGTCAATATTAAATGCGAAGAAAAGTGGTGTTGTACAATTCCAATTCCCTGGTGATCCACAAAATGTTACATTGATTCCTTGCTGCGGCTTCTTCATTACCATGAATCCTGGTTATGCAGGCAGACAAGAGTTACCTGAGAACTTGAAGGCTCTCTTCCGCGGTGTAGCAATGATGGTTCCTGATTTCCAGATGATCATGAAAGTCAAATTATGTTCAGTCGGTTACGAGCAATATGAGATGTTATCACAGAAATTCTATGTCTTATACAACACATCGAAGGAACAGTTGTCAGCACAAAAGCACTATGATTGGGGCTTAAGAAATATCTTAGCCGTGTTGCGTACTGCCGGTCAAACGAAGCGTGACAATCCTGGTGCATCTGAGTCCTTCTTGTTATATCGTACCTTGCGAGAAATGAACTTGTCTAAAATGGTTGCCCAAGATGTGCCATTGTTTTTATCTTTGTTAGCAGATATGTTCCCACAATTATCACCACCTGCGAAAGCGGAATATCCACAATTAGAAGACGCATTGAAGAAGAGTGTTGACGCGAATAAACTAGTGTATCATCCTACTTGGGTCAACAAGATCTTACAGTTATATGATACCACGTTAGTCAGACACGGCATTATGTTGGTCGGTCCAACCGGTGGTGGTAAGACACAAATATTCAAGAACTTACGCGCCGGTTTAGATGTGACAACTGGTGTTACTCACAAGGACATCCGCTTCAATCCTAAGGCAATTCGTGCTCAAGAAATGTACGGTGAAATGGATGTGCTAAGTGGTGAGTGGACCACCGGTGTGTTCGCTGCTATTTGGGCTAAATTTAACAACAGACAAAATCCATGGAACACTTGGATTATTGCTGATGGCCCTGTAGATGCGATTTGGATCGAAGATCTTAATACTGTGTTGGATGACAACAAGATTTTAACATTAGCTAACGGTGACCGTATTCCTATGACAGCCAATGTTAAAATTATGTTCGAAGTTGAGACACTTGTCAATGCCTCTCCTGCCACTGTATCTCGTGCTGGTATTATTTATGTATCCGATACTGATTTAGATTGGTCTCCAACTGTAGAAGGATGGATTCGACGACAATCTTCACAACTACAAGATAAGCTTCGTGCATTATTTACAAAATACATGGGTGCATCAACACCTGTCGATCCAGGCCATTGCTTAGATTGGTTGAATCGTAACGTGCAACAAGTAATGCCAGTTTCTCGTGTAGGTGTAACATCTGCTCTTACTGATTTATTCAAAGGTATTACCGAAGGTAAAGGTGCAATTGACTTGCTAACTGATACTGACACTAGACTTGAACGAGTATTCTTGTATTGCTTGTGTTGGTCTGTCGGTGGTTTATTAGAAGCTGATGCAAGAGTGAAGTTCGACGAGTTCTTACGTGGTTATGATAAAAATGGCATGATGCCTAAGTGTGAACCTGGCACTACTATTTATGAGTATAAGCTAGAAGGGTCTAACTGGGTGCTATGGAAGCCTCCTACATGGAAGTATCCAGTTGGCGTTGAGAAGCTTGATTTCAGTAACTTGCTTGTTCCTACAATGGATTCAACACGAGCTTCATACAATTGCACTCACATGCATAAGCAAAAGAAGGCGGTATGTCTTGTCGGTGGAGATGGTACTGCCAAAACATCTACAGCTTTAATGTTTTTCCAAACACTAGATCCTGCTGAAATGCTTATTAAACGTGTCAACTTCTCATCGTTAACTACTCCATTTATGTGTCAGAGTAGCATTGAAGTCGAGCTTGAAAAGCGTGGTGGTAAGAACTTCGGTCCACCAGGAGGTAAAGCAATGACTATCTTTATGGACGATTTGAGTATGCCTGAGGTCAACGTATGGGGCGATCAACCTACTTTAGAGATGGTCCGTTTAGTCGTCGAATACAACTGCTTCGCTTTCTTAGATAAAGATAAACGTGGTGACTTCAAGCAATGCGAAGACTTACAGTTTATGGCTGCTATGCAACATCCAGGTGGTGGTAAAAATGATATTCCTAACCGTTTGAAGCGTAATTTTTACATATTCAACATGGTGTTGCCATCTATCACATCCATTAACGATATCTACGGACAGATGTTGGTTGGTCGTTTCCCTGACGGCAAAACCTCCGAGGATACCTTAGCTGTTGTTAAGAAACTAACCAGTGCCACAATTAGTTTATGGAGAACAATGAAAGATAAAATGCTTCCAACTCCTGCTAAATTTCACTATATTTTCAATTTAAGAGAATTATCTCGCGTGTTCCAAGGTATTTTACTGACCCCTACTGCCACAGTGAAAACAGGTGGTTTCCGCAGTGAGTCACAGGGCGTTCCATTCCAAGGCGGTGGAATTACTTTATTGAGAATTTGGAAGCATGAGTGTGCTCGTGTGTTCGGTGATAAGTTAACTAACTTAAAAGATAAGTCGATTTATTACGATTTCATGGATAAACAGTTAACTGAGACATTCGGCATGGACATGGCAGACGTCAGCAGACCACCATTTTACATGGTTAACTTCTTACGCCCTGATGTGTACGATGAAGAAGGTTCGCTTATCGAGGACGCTCCTAAGGTGTATGAACCTGGAGGAACACTTGATGACATTCGTCCAGTTTGCTTGGGATTTTTGGAGAAATATAACACTGAATTCCCTTCCAAGAAGATGGAATTGGTGCTATTCAGCGATGCTTTAGAGCATTTGTTGCGCATCAATCGCTTGATGGAGATGCCAAGAGGTTCTGGAATGTTAGTAGGTGTTGGTGGCTCTGGTAAGCAGTCATTATGTCGATTATCTTCGTACATTTCGCGAGCAAAGCACTTTCAAATTGTCTTAACCAAGCAATATAACAAGGCTGCGTTCTTGGAAGATTTGAAATTATTGTATAAGGACGCTGGTCACTTACGTAAACCAACTACCTTTTTGTTCACTGAGTCAGAGATCAAGGATGAAGTGTTCTTAGAGTACATCAATAGTATCTTGCTCACTGGTGATATTCCTGGTCTATTCGCTAAGGATGAAGTTATGGCGATCACAGCTGATTTACGTAACCATTTCCTCAAGGAGCGTCACGGTATGGAGGACTCACAAGATAACTTGAAGCAATATTTCATTGACAAGGTTCGTGATAACTTACACGTGATGATCTGCATGTCCCCTATGAATCCTAAATTCCCTGTGCGTGCAAGAAAGTTCCCTGGTATCATCTCATGCCCTACCATTGATTGGTTCTTGCCATGGCCAGCAGATGCCTTAGTTGCTTTGTCTAAAGCATTCATTCAAAATTTCCCAATTGAATGCACACCTGAAGTAAAGGAAGGATTAATGATTCACATGGGTATGGTCCACTCTATGGTCACCGAAGTGTGCGAAGAATACTTCGTGAAAATGAGACGCAAGGTCTTCCAAACACCAAAGTCTTACTTGTCTTTTATTCAAAACTTCACTGGATTATACTCCACCAAGTTAGCTGAGTTAAAAGTCAAAGAAGGTCGAGTCAATCTTGGTTTACAAAAATTGATTCAAGGTGCGCAAGATGTTGAGGATATGAAGAAAGTGTTAGCTGAAGAGCAGATTAAATTAGAGTATGCAACAGTGGAGACTAATAAGATGTTGGCGTCACTTGAGGTATCATCAGCTGAAGCAAAGCGTGAGTCTGATAAAGTGCAAACCATTAAGAATAAATGTGTTGCTGATGCTACGAGAATTGGTGCAGAGAAGGCAGCATGTATGGCTGACTTAGCGAAGGCGCAACCATTCGTTGATGAAGCTGAAACTGCCATTCGTTCGATTAAACCAGCAGATATTGGTGAGGTGAAAAAGTTCGCCAATCCAGCCGTCATCATTCAATTGGTGTTGGATGGTATCTTGTTGCTATTCAAGCTACCAATGTTGCCTACCAAGTCTGTAGTGCACGTCATAGCGAAGCAAGAAGTCAAGTTTGTTGATCCTTCATTCCGTCCATACGGTGTTGCGTTGATGAATAAAGCTGATTTCTTGAATCAAGTCGTTGAATTCGGTAATAACGGTAAAGATCTTATTAACGAGGAGACTATTGAGCTGTTGTCGGCATATGTTGACATGGAACACTTCACTTCAGCTGTTGCCAAGAATGCATCCAAAGCCGCAGAAGGTCTATGCACATGGGTAAGAGCAATGAAATTCTACCATGAAGCGAGTAAAGTTGTGAAACCTAAGTTAGAAGCCCTTTCTATTGCTGAGGCAAATCTTGATGCAGCGAACAAAGCCTTATTTGCCGCTGAGACAAGACTAGAAGCATGTCAAGCGAGATTGAACGAGTTGCAAGCTATGTTTGATGCTCAGATGGGTGAGAAACGACGTATCGAGGAAGGTGCAATGGCATTACAGAGAAAAATGACGATGGCATCTCAATTGATCAATGGTTTAGCTGGTGAAAGAGTGCGTTGGACTGAAGATTCTAACAACTTCTCTGACTTAAAGAGACGATTAGTCGGTGATTGTGCTGCTGCATGTGCATTCGTTTGCTACTGCGGTCCATTCAATCAAGAATTCCGTAAATATTTAATTGAAGATAAATGCATCACTGACTGCCAACGCAGAAATGTTCCTATTACCGTTGGTATTGACATCATCTCGTTCATGGTTGACATTGGTATCATCGGTGACTGGAATATGCAAGGATTGCCAGCTGATCCGCTCTCCATTCAAAACGGTATCTTGGTTACCAAGTCATCGCGTTTCCCTCTGATGATCGATCCTCAAGGCCAGGCATTGACATGGATTAAGAAGAAAGAGGCGCAGAACGTCATTCCTTATATCCCACAAACAACATTAACTGATCCAAAATTGAAGGATAAGTTGGAGAAGTGTATGGAGGAAGGCGCCACCTTGATTATCGTCAACGTGGAAGAGGAGATCGACCCAATGTTGGATCCTGTCTTGGAGAAGCAATTTATTGTTAAAGGCAAGAAGAAGTTCGTGTCCGTCTCCGATAAGCAAATGGAGTACAACGATAAGTTCCGATTGTTCTTCATTACACGCTTACCTAATCCAAATTTCTCTCCTGAATTACAAGCCAAGACCAACGTTGTTGATTTTACCGTGACCCAAAAGGGTTTAGAAGAGCAGCTATTAGGCAGAGTTATTAGTAAAGAGCAGAAGGCACTTGAGGACCAATTGACTGGAGTGTTGGAAGAGGTGAACATGAACACCAAAGCCTTACTCGCGTTAGATGCGTCATTACTCGAGCGTTTAACATCCAATACTGGTAACTTGTTGGAAGATGAAGAATTGATTGGTGTGCTAGCAAATACCAAGGCTAAAGCTGCCGAAGTCAATCAAAAGCTGATTGCTGCTGATGACACCAAGAAAAGTATTGCTGAAAAACGTGAGCAATTCCGTCCAGTTGCAACACGTGGATCAGTTTTATACTTTTCTATTGTTGAAATGTCCGGCGTCAACTGCATGTATCAGACTTCGTTGAGTCAATTCAACGTAATCTTCATGGAGTCAATGGACAAGGCAGAAAAGGCTTCCTTGGCATCCAAGAGAGTCCAGAACATCATCTCCGAGCTTACTTACTTGTGCTACCGCTACATCAATCGTGGTTTGTACGAGGCTGATAAGCTTACATTTGTCGTGCTAGTTACGATGAAGATCCTCATTACTGCGGGTCATCTGAAGCAGTCTGATTTGACACTATTCTTACGTGGCGGTGCAGCGCTCGATATTAATAGTGTGAAGCGAAAGCCATTTACATGGATGCCTTCAGAAGTATGGTTGAATGTTGTTGAATTATCACAATCACAAAAGTTTTTCGCTAACTTACCAACTGATATGTCAGCCAATGAGACCATGTGGCGACGTTGGTATGAAGATAATGAACCTGAAAACATGAATATCCCTGACTACGAGACCAAAATAGCTGATATTCCTGTCATCGGACCATTTTTGAAGCTATTATTAGTCCGCTCATTGCGTGTTGATAGATGCATTCTAATGTGCAGATGGTTCGTTCGTAACACCGCAGAGATGGGTCCATCATTTGTTGAACCAGTCACAGACACTATCGAGTCTATTTACGACGGTATGGTTGCATCGACTCCAGTCATTTTCTTGTTGTCTATTGGTGCCGATCCAACAGAATCCATCGAAGGTTTAGCCAGAAAACGTAAGTTACCTGCACCATTTGTTGTGTCCATGGGTGAAGGCCAAGAGCCAGTTGCCATCAAGGCAATGCAAGCAGGTGCGGCTAACGGTAGTTGGGTGTTATTACAGAATTGTGAGTTAGGCCTAGAGCTCATGGCAACTATGGAAGAGTTCCTAGAGAAGTTGAAGGAAGGAATGGATCCAAATTTCCGTTTGTTCATCACTGCTTTACCTGAGAAGTCTTTCCCTCTCGGATTGTTGCAAATGTCCACTAAAGTCACCAATGAACCACCTGCTGGTTTGAAGGCTGGTATATTGAAGTCCTACACTATCATCGTTGATCAAGACAGACTTGAGCGTGTTGATACTGGCGCAGCTCAATGGCGCCAACTGTTGTTTGGATTATGCTTCCTTCACTCAATTGTACAAGAACGTCGTAAGTTTGGTCCACTTGGTTGGTGCATACCATACGAGTACAACAATGGTGATCTAACTGCATGCATATTATTCTTAGAAAAGCACTTGTACAACGGTTCTATCTCCTGGCCAACCTTCCAATACATGGTATCGGAGGCGCAATATGGCGGTAAAATCACTGATACATTAGATCGTCGTTTATTCAAGTCATACGTGCAAGTTTGGTTGAACTCTGGCACTTGCCAAGAGGGATTTGCTTTCAATCCAAAGGCTCCTATCTACAAAATGCCGTTTGTTTACAAGCCTGATAACTTCGACAACATTACCAACTATCATAACTACATCAAGAGTTTCCCTGAAGTTGATTCTCCAGAAATATTCGGCTTACATCCTAACGCAGATTTAACATTCCGTGTGAAGGAAGTGACCGCACTGTTCAACACTCTTGGTGAAACCCAACCTAAAGGAGGAGGTGGTGGAAGCGAAGGTATCTCACGTGAAGATCAAGTATCTGAGAAAGCTGGTGAGATATTGAGTAAGTTGCCTGAAGACTACATTGAAGAAGAATATAAGTTGAAAATTAATAAACTAGGTGGCTTATCGGTGCCATTGAATATATTCTTGTATCAAGAAATACAGCGACTACAAGCAGTGTATGCGAAGGTTAAGAGTATGTTGAAGCAGTTGCGCTTAGCTGTTAACGGTGAAGTTGTGATGACTGAGGATTTGAAGCTGTGCATTGACTCGATGTATGACGCAAAAGTTCCTCGTTCCTGGCTATTCACTGTTGCTGGTGATGAATTTTCTTGGATTATTCTTATGTTAGGAACCTGGATAACATCATTAGATAATCGCGATAAGCAAGACAGAGAGTGGTTAACCACTGGTCGTCCATACGTCTATTGGTTGACAGGATTTTTCAACCCACAAGGTATGTTGACTGCAATGAAGCAGGAAGTATGTCGCAAACATCAAAAGGATGCAAATAAATGGGCATTAGATGATATTGTTTACCACACTGAAGTTACCCACTTCGAACGCTATGAGTCGGTGAAGTCACAGCCTCAAGAAGGCGCGTACATCTACGGCTTGTATCTAGAAGGAGCATGCTACTCGAAAGAGTTCCAAGGCTTGGCTGAGTCCGAACCTAAGGTGTTGTATACACAGTTACCTGTACTCTGGGTCAGCGCGAACTTAAAGGATGGCGAGGCAAAGAGTAGACGCGAAATGTACGGCGTCCAAGGTCCATATGACTGCCCAACTTACAAGTATAGAAACAAGACTGATCGATTCTTCATCTTCTATGTGACCCTCAAATGTTCTCCAGAGAAAAACCCTGCTTTCTGGACATTGCGGGCTGCATCGTTGTTGTGTAACACCGATTAAGTTTATTAAACAAGTATAGAATTAAGTATTTAAGTATGTAATTGAATTAAAGTATATTATTAACTCCACATTTACACATCTACAGCAAGACAACATGTACACACTCTTCAACTATGTCATACACGGGTTATACCTGAGTATACCTCGCGGCGCTTGCACGCGCGCATCAACACGCCATCTTCCAGGCACTGAAACTGCGGCTCACAAGCTTCTCTAGCTCAAGTTGGTACTTACAAAAAAATACATTTAACTTTTTCTTGAATTGCGGCTCTAAATACGAGCTATTTCTGCTATAAACGTTGGGTTTTTCCAATAACTGCGAGTGAATATGAGTGAGTACAGGCGATAATGAGTGAGTATAGGTGAGTTCGATGGAGTGAGTAACCTTGGTTGTTAGTAACCTCTGCAACTCGCTCTTACTGCTCTCTGGCACGTAGTAATTTGGATTAATAAACTTCAGCAACTGCATGTACTGCTCAAGTGGGTCCTGCTCCCACTCTTCAATACTTGTAACATAAAAATTTTCAGAAGGAAAGTTTAAATACCACCTAAATATTTGATCATAATAAATACTTTTATCGACATGCCGCAGTCCAAGTGTGTTGGAGTGCAAAGCCGCACCAAAGCATTGCCTCAATTGTTGTAGATGCTGCAACTGTCTATCTGTCTGCTTGGGGGCGCTAGTTGGAAGGGTATTCGATGGATCCAGTAGGTACTTGACTGGTTTACTCACGATTGTTTGAAGAAATTTAATGATAAATGATGACCAATTAGTGAATGAGTGAGTGAGTGGGTGCGAGGCATCTGCTTTAGCATCAGCCATGCATTTCTCGTAGCGAATTCTATCTTCCATCTCTTTGCGCACTACTATTTCGAACTCCTCGAGTGACCCCTGATCACCAGCTGCATGGAATAAGTGCGAATTCTTGAACCAATACGATGATAAAGTACGCTCAACTGGTTCACGAAGAATTATGATAAACTTCAAATCTTTCCAGTTAGGATAAAAATCTTTCACATCAAATGGCACTGTGGGAGCATACAGATAATGAGGTGTGTAATGTATGATGGATGTGTCAGGAGATGGCACTATAGGTGATGACGCCAATTCATCAGCTAATTCTATCTCTTTTATTGCAAAACTATAAGTATCCCTATCAAATCTATGAACTTCTTTGTGTTTATCAGGACGAATTCGTCTGTTGACGTAAGTAATGTTTTGATGTTTAATTAAGTAACTCATGATTGATGTAGTGCCACCTTTGGATGCACCAATGAACAATACATTCGGCATGCATTGATAATGAGTTGCATTGTGCATGCGACATCTCTGGTCATATACAGGCTTATGAACTGCATTGAACAATGCACGCACATCACTTACACGGTGATAACCTCGCAAATAGAGATAAACTATCAAATTTACCAGGATCAATATTGAAAATGATACGAGAATCCATGGCTTACGCGGAGTATGCCGATACTTTTTCTCTACTAGTGTAGTGTGGGGCACTGCAGAAGGTAGTAATGAGCGCCGATTATGCATTTATTTGTTACAGTCCTTCCATTTTACTTCTCTTTTCCATTTTCCTTTTGATCGGGAGATTTTTCTCCACACCAAAATGAGTCAGAGAAAAAGAAGGAAGAGAGGGTGAAAGGGGAACAATTTGAAAGTGCTTAACTTTGGAGACCATGTCGTCGTTCGCGGAGTTATCATCAAGTGCGAAGCCACAAGAACATGAAGAAATTCAAGAAAAAATGAAGGAAAAGCAAGCAATTGAGGGTCATTTGGAGTGCACGTTATGTTTATCGCTAATTTGCCAACCTTTGAGCCTTCATTGTGGCCACTCCTTCTGTCGCATATGTTTATTAAAAGCGCTCAAGATCAACAAGAAATCTTGTCCAATATGTCGTTCGGTCACTCATATTGATTGTTTAACTTCAGAAGAGAATATTATGATTAAAGCTATTGCCAGAGCATTGAATAATGCCTTGTATGTACAGAGAGAAGAGGAGATATTGATGGAGTTAAACAACTACAAGAATGACAGCATTTACCCTATATTTTATTATAACTCGAATCTCTTCCCGGGATCAACATTGAGTTTACATTTGTTTGAACCTCGCTATCGTCTCATGATGCAAAGAATCGTCAATAGCACAAAGAAATTTGTTTATGCACCTAATTTTACCAATTACAGAGCAGATGTAGGTGATGTTGTATTAATAGCCAATCTAAAGAGTTGTGAGTTTCTTCATGATGGCCGAGCACTGTTGAGTGCAGAGATAGGGAAAAGGTATGAAGTTATAGAACATTGGGTAGAAGATGGCACGCAGAACTTGCATTATTGTCGATTATCAAAGTATGAGGATGCGGTATTGAGTCCCTCCGATGTTGCTATCGCTGATCCCATCGTTACTATGCTCAATGCTATAACTAACTCATACTTCACACCACAAATACTACGACGAATAGAAGAACAATGTGGACCCAAACCCGCGTCAAATGACTACGAGGTAAGTAATCCCTGTGTCAATCACTCTCTCGCATCCCACTAACTCCCTCACGTTAGGCCATCTCTCTGTGGTATACAGGCATCGTACCGATCCGAGAAAATGAGAAATATATGTTGCTCAAGTCAAAGTCCAGCTTGTTTCGGCTCAGTTTTTTGGCTGATTTTTACTCTAAAATATTTCAAAACAATTCAAATACTCAGGGCGTGGCCGATCCGGAAGAGGACGAGCCGGAGTCGGAAGAGGACGTGCAAGAGTAGCCTTTTAGCGTCTAATATATATACTGTTGATACATTTTTTATAATTATTTTTTTATTGGTTTTGGTGTGATTTGCTCCGATTCGACGTCGCTGCCGTAGTCGTCGGCGTGCAAGTCACTCATAATCGACCTTTTTGCTGAAGAATAAACGTTCGTTTGCACGGGATTGTAAGGCGTCCGCATGCTGCTATCACCATCTTCTATGTCATCGTCTACTTCAGAGGTGGGTACTAATACCGAGCTTTTACGCGATGAAGACTTCTTCTCCGACTGTTGCATAGGGTTCACCACCGCGCTGTCGTCGAACTTGTTGTTGTTGTCGGGACTGTTACTACTGTTATTGGTGACAACTTTGAGGACGCTGCCGCCTAGATTCATCCCAAAGTCAAAAACGGATCCGCCAATTGCGCCAGTTAGTGACACCATATCAGTGCCCAATGCAAACACCGAGGAGCCAGCGCCTAACATGGCATTGGTGAACATTTTTGACGGATCGCTATTCTCTAACTCGGCTTGTCTCTGCTTCTCTAACTCGATTTTCTGCCTTTCTTGTGCCTCCGCTATTTGCTTATTGACTTCGTCTTCATTTAGATAGCCGACTGAATGCACGTCCAACCTGTCGAACACCTTCGCGGCAAACAGCACATCCTTGTCTTGTAACTTGCCCATCATTTGCAGTAACATGATAACAAATTCACACTTTTGCACATTACCTGAGTCCTTCCGCAGATTAGGAATCCGATCGAAGAAATCGTTCTTTAATATGGCTTTGAATACTGCTGGATTCAGGCATTCGCTGAACTGCCTACTGACCTGCACCTCGTACTTTTTCATGCGCAATGTGAATGGTGCTCTCACTAACTCAGCAAATGCTTTGGCAGTTAAAGAGCAACCAATTAATGCAAAGAAGATCATGAATATTTTGCCGGGTTTACTTTGAGGATAATAGTCCCCAAAACCTATGGTTAAGCACGTTACTACTGACCAGTATACACTAGCTTTGTAGTTCCATCCTTCGAGGCGACCCATTATAGCGGCGCCAACGAAGATAACTATTAATAACATACCAATATTGTACGCGGTTTTTATTCTTATTTCTTGCAGCTCGTTGGCATACATTTGGTTGTCAATATGCGCTAGCTCGTCGATATCATTCTTGATACTTTCATCACGACTACTTCCATCATTCAAATTATCACTATTATTGCTATTGTTTGATATTTTATCAAGTTTTCTTCTAATAGAGACCATTTGGTGTGCCATTGACTGCTCCTGCTCGTCCATTATTGATACAATTAACGCACCAACAAATGCACCGACCACTCCAACACCTAATAGTATATAAACAATTGAAAACTCTAAATTTTTATACCCTGGATGCACATCCCCATATCCGATAGTCATAAGTGTTGTGATGGAGAAATATAGACTTTCTAAAGGGGTGAAAACACCTTGGTCCACGGTGTAATAGCTTATACCAATAACTAAGTACAATAAAAATGCAATAATAGCCGTTTGATTAGGCGAACACCAATCGTGTTTCCTAGACAGACCTTCTATCGTCAACAGTCCGGCAACTTGCTTATTCGAAGCGGACTGACTTGCACGACGGTTGTTAGCGGCGTACTTCATCGCGACTGTATCAACACGACTGTAAGTAAAACTTATTTGGAAAGATTTGGAAGTTTTGATGACAAGATTTTGAATGCGTACCGGTGTCGTTGAGATCAATTTTGATCGTTGATAAGGCAATCTTAACCAGTGTTGGTTAATTTCTGTTCTTGCGCAAACGAGCTAGTTAGGTTGCAGCTTTCCTCTACTTCTAAATCTCTTTTGGAAATGGAAATCGACAAACGTTATTAATCCCTTCGGTTAAGAAAAAAAGAACACGGAGAATTGAATTTTAAAGGAACTTGAAATGGATGAGGCAAATAGCTACTTGTTGGCAGGAATAAATGCTGAAATTGCGAATAATCATGAGACTGCAAAGGATTTTTATCGTGCTGCAGCTGAAAGATTTATGGATATAGCGAAGAGAACAGATCGAGAAAAAAATAAAAAAGACTATGATGCTGCATTGAGGGAGGCAATGGAGGCGATAAGTAGAGGTGAAAATGTCAAGAAAATTATAGACGCCAAGGTTGCATCAGCTCATAAGTCCCTTCCAAGTCCTGCTATTGTGCAAGGTGTCCCGAGCGTTTTTACACCGACAATAGCTGCAACTACTGGTACTCCTCTCCGGATTGCAACAGAAGATAGAGCTGCTAAAGTACCTAGTACTAGTAGTGGTGTAAAGACGAAACATGTCGATACAAAGAATTATACTTCAGAATTTGATAGAGAAAAATCGTTAAAAGCAGCTAAAGCTGCTACTACAGTGAGTAGTAGTAGTAGCAATAGTACTACAGCAGGTGGATCTAAACAGAGTAAAGCTGTTGTCACTAAAGCAGGTACTAAATCAACAAAAACAGAAGACACAAAATCAGCAAAAACGGAAGAATTAAATGAATATGAAAAGACTATACTTAATGATGTGTTAGACCAGAAGCCAGGAGTTACCTTCCAAGACATTGCTGGCCTTGAACTAGCTAAACATACATTGCAAGAAATAATAATATACCCAGCGCTGCGACCGGACTTGTTCCAAGGATTAGTCACGCCGGAGAAAGGTGTGTTATTTTTTGGTCCTCCAGGGACTGGAAAAACCTTGTTAGCAAAAGCTGTTGCATCAGAATCCCAATGTACATTTTTTTCTATAACTGCGTCGAGTATTGTTTCAAAGTGGCTTGGAGAAGGTGAGAAATTAATGAAAGCATTGTTTAGCATCGCGCGCAAGAAGCAACCAAGTGTAATATTCTTTGATGAAATTGACTCCATCATGGGAAAACGAACGGATAGTGAGCATGAAGCAAGTAGAAGAATTAAGACAGAATTTATGACACAACTAGAAGGTGCATCTACGCCTTCGAGTGCTGACCGTATATTGATAATAGCTGCGACAAATCTGCCGTGGGGACTAGATGAAGCAGTGCTTCGAAGATTACAGAAGCGTATCTACATACCTTTACCAGATATTCATGCTAGAGAACATTTAATTAGGATACTTCTTGAGAAACATATAAGTAGTGGCGCTCGCGCGATTCCGGATCATATATTAGTTAATATTTTACAAGAAACGGTGCGTATAACTGAAGGATATTCTGCGTCTGATTTGACGGTTCTTATAAAAACAGCCGCTACTAAAGCCGTTACAGAGGCATTTCTCATAGATAAAAATATTAAAAAAGAAGACATTAGGCATTTGGTGGTGAAGGACTTTGTTGAAGCGGCTCAAATCGCCAAACCAAGTGTGAATCCTACTTCTTTGCGGCAATACGCAGACTGGGCACGGGACTTTGGAAGTGAGTGAATTCATTCAACATAAAATTGAATTTATAAAGTTTTATGTAATTAATATGTCACTCTTTAACGATTGGTAATATCATTACTTCTAGTCTTTTCTGTCACCAAATGATTGATGCATTTTCGACACTCGCTTTTGTTACATCTCTGCTAAAGCTTTAATCATGCAATGTTTCAGAAATTAAATATACCCCACAGCTATGGCATAGATCGCTTTATTTCAGATTTTTATTCTTTCTTCTCTTAGTCGATTTGCGCTTAGTTTTTTTCATTATAGTTTTAGTTGCCTTAACAGGCGATTCTTGTGATTCATTTGGTACTGCATCCGGTATACTTGGCGATGTGTCAGTTCCAGCGATAAAGGTGCAATATAATGGATTCAGTACTGATTCTTTAAAGGTTTCAACTAAAGATGCTCGGCGATATAATCCCGGTGTTGCTAGATCGCTGACATCGCGAAGACAAAATCCAATTTTACACGTACAAATCATGAGAATAGAGAGGCTTTTAAACTGGAAATTCAGTATGAAATATTCGTGGTGCTTGCAGCAAACAGGTCGCTTATGAAATTCCTTTCTACTTTCTTTAAAATTCTTTCTAAAACCAAAAAGCGGTCCTAGAAATGAGTTGATAAGTTTTTGAATAAGGCGTAGTTTGATCTTAAATACTATTCAAATTCCCAACAACTTCAACAATCTTAAGGGGTTTAAGCTGCGAGAGCATTCTCCCCAGCGATTGCACCGACAACAATCATACATTTCTAATGGGTGTGGCAAATTTTTTGAAAGAAAATTTTAGTGCGTACCCTCTACCGTACTGGTAAACTTAAATGCTGTAAGTGCACAAGCTGAATCAGAGATAGGGGATGTTGTTTGTTCTATTGTTGCTGTTACTGCTGCTGTTGCAACAGAATGAATTACAAGTAGGATGTTACCAAGCTGGTGATGTTCAATTCGTTCAAAAAATAAAAGAATTTAGAAAATTGAATAGTCCTAAAAAGCTAATGAATGAAGTTAAAACCTACCATTCTAACGCACAGTTGACGCAGAATATGACCTCATATGCATTTGTGACACTTACACGTATGAATAAAACGAATGTTTTGCCTGACTTAATCAATATTTGGGAAAATATTACAGTTACAAACGAAGTTGATGCATCTGCTGCATTGGTCTTGATTAAGGGTTATAGTCAATTGAAGAGGTTAGATTTAGTAGAAAGAGTAACAAAAAGTATTGGCATGGATACTGAATCACTGCAGAATGGACTAGCAAGTGATACCTTAAAGGGGTTTATATTACCAGAGTTGGCATATACATATATGCTGCATAATGAGTATACCAAGTCATACTTGTTGCTTAAGCTTATGGATATGGCATCATTATCAATAAGTCTAAATTTATCAAAGAATATAATGAAATTAATGCTTAAAGGTGGTGCGCCTATAACAATTATAAGGAATAGCTTACGTATAATGATAAAACTAGGTGGGTTGTGTGATAACGACTCCATTCAACTGCTAACGAACACATTTATGCGGTCAATTGATTTCGTTAAAGGTGCCGTTAGTGTAGAGACGTTGCCGTCGATGTTGGACGCAACTGGTCGTTCTATACCTGAAGTTTGCTTTATTGGTCGATCAAATGTCGGTAAATCTAGTTTAATCAACATGATAAGTAATCGAAAAGGGCTCGCATTTACCAGCAAAACGCCAGGCAAGACATCAGAATTTAATTATTTCGTCGCCACAAGTAGCATCAACAATATATGCGGCTCGACTGGTAGCAGCAACCAGTTCTATGTGGTTGACTTACCTGGGGTGGGATATGCAGAAGTAGATAAGAATACAAGAGCAGGTACTTACTCTCTAACTTACCCACGTAACTACATACTCACTTCCTCGCTCAGGATGGTTGACATTATTAAAAAATTACACCACAACGCGTCCAACACTGCGCGTGGTATTTCACCTTATTGACTCAAGACACGGTCTGCTAGAGGCCGATGAGCAGTGCTTGTCTCTGCTGCCGGTCTTGCTGTCAGAGACCCAATACGTCGTTGTGCTCACTAAAGCAGATAAAAGAGGATACAATAAAGGAATTGTTGCAAAAATTCGTAAAGAAATTGATGCGCGAGTTGGCGACAAGTTCATTCCAATGATCCTGACGTCCTCCGAGACCCGGTACGGCGGCACTACCTTGTGGAGTAACCTTTTAGATTGTATCGCTGTTACTGCAGAGGATAGTTCGTCGAGAAATGATTTGCTTTCGTTGGAGAAAATCCTAGTTGTAGATAATGAGAATGAGAGTGGTGGGTCGTCGACGTGAGTCTGCAGTGAGTGAGTGAGTGAGTGAGTAGTCATAGATCCGTTTTACAATTGTGCATATTATAAATACATTATTTTTTCACTACTGTTTGATCAACTTTACGTACTTCTTGTAGTATTCCGCGGACTTCATTTTCGAGTACGTGGTGCATGACGACGCGATGATACTCCACATTGCCGACAGCGTTTTCTTCTTGTCGAGATTGTTG
>JACCDO011186605.1_pt1 | contig 23886 bp, 26 predicted proteins | sample 7446101 | NCBI WGS metagenome assembly JACCDO01 (sample SAMN15323440, study PRJNA562643) | freshwater metagenome | isolation source: river surface water | place: USA:Blue River Watershed | collected 2017-08-16
TTATAATTATCTTATTTTTATTATATGAAACTGAAGATAATGAAAGTCATTTAAGAACTATTAAAAAAGATGGATTTGTTGTTATCAGAAGTCCTTTTAATAAACAAGAAGTTCTCAGTTATTTACCTGATGGCTATATGTTTATTGATTATATATATGAAATAAGAGGATGTTCTATATCTACATTTCATCGAGATATAACCTCAAGTAAGTATTTATTTGAAACAGTTCATCCTGTTTATACTTATATAACTTATCATAATACTGGAAGATTATTATCAATTGCTCCTAATAGTCATAGAACAATTCCTTTTTTATGGGATAGGGCTTTGACTATAAGAGGATTTGGAAATACTGGTGTTTTATTTAATTGTGATTTGATACATGCAGGTGCTATAAATGAATTTGGTGATGCTCGATTTGCAATTCAATATAAGATATGTCATCAGGAGGATTTATATAAATTGACTCATTTAATTGGAGTCAATAAAATAAAAAAAGGGAAATGTAGTAATAGTTATTATTATGAATATTTTATCAGAAAACTTTCATTATTATTACCATATGTATTTAATCATCTTCTAACAAATCTTCTTCAAGAAAAACCAGAAAAAGACAGTTTCTTTGATATAATCATTTCTAAATTTTATATTGGTGATTTCTATTTATAATTCAATGAAATCATCATTATCATTATCATTATCATTATCATAATGATTATAATTAATGATAGTATCAGTATCACTTAAATAATCTTCAAACTCATCTTGAGGAAGTGAAATTAACATATATAAGTAATTCCATTGATTCATTTTATATTATTATAATATAACAAATGATTCTTAAATATTGTTTATTATTTTGTAATATATTTAAGAAAAAAGAAGATAATAATAATGATGATATGAATAATAATGAAATAACTAAAGATGATTGTTTAAAATGGCTTGAGAATAAACTCATAAATCCAAAGACTAATAGAAAAATAAAAGAGGATTGTATTACTTATAATAAATTCAAAAAGAAATCAATTGAATATGGAATCATGAATACAAATGATTCTATTAATATCGGTGATAATAATAATCCTTATAAAAAGAAAAATATATCATCAGCATTAAAAAAGAATGTTTGGAGTAAATATATTGGATTAGATAAAGGAATTGCTAAATGTTATTGTTGTAATACAATTGATATATATCAAATATCATTTCATTGTGGTCATGTGATACCTGAAGTAAAAGGTGGAGAAACTAATGTTTCCAATTTAAGACCAATCTGTCAGAATTGTAATTCAAGTATGGGAGCAACTAATATGAATTTATTTATGGAACAGTTCTCTTAGAAGGATTAGGTTCAATCATTTTTCTTATTATATCAAATATAGTTATATCAATTTCTTCAGAAGGATTTAATATAACTATTTGATATAATACCAATCCTAATTGATATATATCAATTTTATTTGGAATAACTTTGAATTTTCTGTAATTATCCAATTCTTTAATTAAATAAGCATTCAGTTCTCTTATTTTATTAATATAAATATGATTAGTATCAATTAGTTTCTCAATTGAATTCAAAAATAAAATCAAATTGAATTCATTCTTATTATGATTATTATTAACTATTTTCAATTCTGAAGGTAAATGTAAAATATCATTGTCCTTAAATATAAAATACTCATCTTCATTATAATCAAAAAAACTATAATCAATCAATATCAATCTATTTTGATTTTCATTATAAAGAATATTACTCATCTTTATATCACTATGGATTACACCATTCTCATTAAGAATTTTAATGGCTTCAAATAATCCCTTAAATAATCCAATAAAAGTATTTAAAGGTATGCTTAGCGAGATATCCTTAAATAATTTATGTAAACCTACACCACCATATTCATAAGTGATTTGATATAAGATTTTATTTTTGTTTCTTTTCAGATTTTTATTGAGATTATAATGAGAATATATATCAAAATCCACATCAATATCATTTATATTTATTTGAGAATGATTTAATAATCTAACTGTAAATTTGAAATCTTTATCTATATCTGATATAATCTTATGTCTTTCAATCTCCTTTTTATACTCCTCTTTATATAAAAACAGTTTAGCTATTGTTTCTTTATTATCATGATTATCAAAACCAGATTTGATTACTATTCCATAATATCCTTTATCAATATACTTTCTTTTATGATTATGATTATTATTCATAATTAATATAAAAAAAATATTCATAAATAAAAATTTAAAAATATTCATTTGGTGAATTTGAAGTTTTCTTAATTGGATTTATTTTGATAATATCTGGATTATCTAATAATGATGATAAGACTGAACTATCAAGACGGTCAGAATAAGCATTACCCATCTCAATATTTCTTGTCAAATTCTCTTGCTCTATTGGAATAGGTCGGGATTGATAAATCTTATTGGGATTTCTAACAGGTTCTGCACATTCATGAATATCAATCTGTTTATTTACTTTCATATTAATTTCTGTTTTATCAACTCCCTTAGATGCAGCTGCTCCTTTTGGTATATATTTACCAGCTGTATTCTGAATTAATTCACGAGTATCATCAACTTCCATATTATATTCTGCATCTCTATCAGTAGGAATATGAGTAACAACACTCTTAAGAACTCCATTATAATCACAATGAGAATATTGTCTTTGAGTATTTTTGAAATCAACTTCTTTAGTAATATAACCTCCAAATAGACTATTGATGACACCTGAAATATAACCAAAACCAGAATTATTGATATCAACAGTTGTTTCTTTAACTGTTTTCTTAGCAACTATTTTTGGGTCATAAGTATAAGTTGCATAATAAGTAGTATTATTTATATTTCTTTTTGTATCATATTTTGGAAGTGTTTGTCTTAGAGTAGTTCTTGTTTTCATTCCATTTTTATAATAACCGATATCTCTGACTCTGATATTACCCTCATTATTATCATGAATAGTAGTTTCTTTTACTGTAGTTTTAGGGTCATCATATAATCCCGAATAAGTCTCCTTAGCTCCAGTTAAATTAATATTTTCAGAATCATGAATAGTAGTCTCTTTAGTAGTTGTTTTAGTAGTATCATAAAGAGCTGAATAACTCTCATCAGCGCCATTTAAATTAAGTTTATCACTTTCACATAGAAGAGTTTCTTTTGATGTATTCTTAGCTTTATCATAAAGAGATGAATAAGTTTCATCACTACCTGTCAAATTAAGTTTATCACTTTCACATAAAGATGTTTCTTTAGTAGTAGTCTTAGTCTTGTCATAAAGAGCGGAATAAGTTTCTTCTGCACCTGTTAAATTAAGATTTTCAGTATCATGAATAGTAGTCTCTTTGGTTGTTGTCTTAGCCTCATCATATAAATCAGAATAAGTTTCTTTAGCTCCAGTTAAATTAAGATTTTCACTATCATGAGAAGTGGTCTCTTTAACCGTAGTTCTTAAGATATGATTTACAGGGTCATAAGTAGTTCCTTTTTCTGGAGATTGTGGGAGAGCATTTCCATATAAACGAGGATTATCAATAAAATATTCCTTAAAAGTAATCTTAATTGCGTCTGTTATTGGAGCAATCATACCTTTAAAAACTGAAGTTAAATTTGCTATAGGAGTTTCTTTTCTTGAAATCTCATGTTTTTCAGTATCATAAACTAAAATGGAATTCTTACCATAACTATCATTATCATTAAATTGTCTAATTTGATTTTTACCAGTTCCATAATAATCTGTATGAGTTCCTATTCTTGTTGTATCCTTAAGATTTTCATTGGGTCTTTCACTATCCTTCTTTAAATAAGATGCTCCCTTAAACCAATTATCTTCAGTTTGAGCATATGCTCTTTCAGGTCTATTTTTAGAAAAAGGAGCAGCTTCTCCTCTTTTATCAACAATTCCTTTCATTGGAGCTTGTATTGGAATCTCAAAAATAGTATTTCTTTGGTCTGATTTAGGTCTTAATTCATCTTTATCTTTAGGTTTGGCATAAATAAGAGTGTCGGCTTGATGAAATCCACCACTTCCCTCAGATGTATATCCCTGATTTAATCCAGGAGCAACACGAATAGATTTAATAGGATTATAATTATTTTGAACATCAGTTATATTAGCCCTTTCTCTCATTATTTGACTAGTATTACCCATTCCTCTTATAAGAGCAGTATCAGAAGTAGGAACAAAGAAATTTTCAACTTCAGTTTTTTTTGCCTTATAATCACTATAACCAAATTTACCTGATAATGCTTGATTATCATCTAAATTAAGATTTTGAGTTACTCCTTTTTTTAGGAAAGGTTGCATATTACCATGAGTGAAATTATCAATAGGAATATCATTTCCACTGAGACTTCTAATAGAATTTGAAGGAGTTTTATTATATTCTTCAGTATTCATAAACATGGAACTATAGGCAGGTCTGGGAACAACTCCTGTTTTAAATGGATTTTCTGCCTTTTTATAAGAGGTATTTGCCAAATTTCTTTCATAATCTCTCGATTTATTATAATATTCAGAATGGTAAATATTATCCATTGATGGCATTTCATTAGATAAAAATTCCATATTTATTTATATCTATTCCTATCATCAATAACGATAATTATTTATTTTCTTTAATCACCATAAATAAATCCATAATCTTGAACATCTAAGTTATCATCATCATCTATTTCTTCCTCTCCTAATCGATATTCATTCATATCCTCTGGTTCATCATCAGCTATTTCAACTTTTTCCTTATTTATCTCTTTAACTTCCTCGCCTTCTTCATCTTTAAGTTTTATTCCAACCTTATTTAATTCTTTTATTACATCTTTTTCTTCTCTCGTTTTCTTATTTAAAGCAGCAATTATCTTATCTTTATTTTCCTCTCTTATTTTATTTATATAATTCATTTGTTCTTCTGGAGTTTGCATCTTACTTATATTAATGATACTCATCAATTTCTTATTAATATCACTAACAATAAGACGATGAGTTTCTTTAGAAATATCAATTTTAGGAACTAATTTTGCCTTATCATTTATACTTGGATATGATGGAAGACATAATCCTCTTATAACAATAATACTTCTGATTTGAGTAATATCAGTTATATTTTCATCATTTATAATTGAATTTAATTTATCAAGTTCTTTAATTGTATCATTGATATTATTAATGAAATCTTTAGCTCCTTCATTAAGATGAATGAAGAGAATATGAGAGACTCCTATCAATACCTGTCTATAATTATCAAATGAATATGATTTTTGTTTTATTAATGTTGCCAGAGCCTTACTGAAAAAATTAGGAATATAATTGTTATAATGGATTAAATAAGTTTCTCTCAATTTCTCTTTAATTATTCTCAATGTTTCCTCATTAATATAAGTCTTATTATCCTTATTTAAATCTTTAAACCATCCCTCCAAATTTCTCTCATAAAAATCCTTATAATGAATATAATTACCAATCTCCTTAAATTCAACCCGTTCTTCAATTATATCTTCTTTAGTTATATAAAATCTCTTATATCTCTTCTTATTTAAAACCCTTTCACTAGCAAACTTACTTTTAGCTTTCTTTAAATCCTTTCTTTCCTTATTTATAAAAGTATCGGCACTGAAATTATCATCAATTTGTTCTAAACAACATCCAAGGAGATACTTATGAATCTTCTGATATTTATAGGCAGGCATAAATACAAGAGCTTCTATAAAGGCATCCAACATCTTATCACTTTTGAATTTTTTATCTTTAGTATTTAGGATTTCAATCAATTTCTTACCAGCTTCAAGACCTTTATTCTCTTTTTTCTTCTTAGTTCCTATTTTATTGAAATCTTCAAGTTCTTTATTATAATTAGGAGAACTCTTAAGTTTATCAATAACTATTTTCTTATACTCCTTATCAAGTTCTATATAATTAAATTCATTTAAAAATACATCCTTAAATACACATAAGAGATAATAGATAACACCGTCTTTTGAATTCATATCATAAGGAGCTCCATAATCATTCCAGAGTTCAATACATGCCAAATAACATTTATCTTTAACAAAAAGAAGATTATTGGTGAGGATATCATTTTGAGTTAAAATAGACCATTTACAAATAACATCATAAATCATATCAATAACTGTTTTCATAAATTCATTATTAGCTTCTTTTAAATTCTTATTTTCACTATCAGTAGATAAAACATACTTAACACTTTTTTCTGCCTGTTCTTTATAATAACTATCATTATAATCTCCTTTTAGTTTCTCTCTTATTATCATCTCTTTACTTGGAATTCCTCTATAAATATTAAACAGATGAGTAGTGATTAAATCATAATTGATGGGTAATTTACTCACCTCTCTTAATTTATTTACAAATGGAAGAACAATCTTAAGAGCTTCCAAATAACCCTTTTCTAGATTATAATAATATTTTCTAAATTCATTCTCATTATTATTCTTATCTTTTTCTTCATTCTCTTCATCATCATCTTCATTATTCTCATTATCATCATTATTATCATCATTGATATAAACTGCATTTTTTTTATAATCATCAATAACAACAGGAACACCTTCATAATCATCAATATTAGTTCCTTTTGTTATTTCTGTTGTTTCTTCATCAAAATTAAAAGAGATTTTGAATATATCTTTATAAGTATTGAAAAGAAGATTATATTTTCTTTCAATTGAATCAAAAGTATCATTTATTTCATCAATTTCATTTAATTCAAGAGCTTTCTTTAGGAATTCCAATGAATTATTGATGACTAAGTTTTTACGAATTTCTCTGATATTTTTAATAATAGCTTCATAATTATCATTTTGAATATTTAACATGAGAACTCCAAGTTCTTTAACTATAGGAAAATATTCAACTTCTGTTTTCTCATTTTTACGAGTATCATAAATCTCTTTCAGTTTACCTGCAGCTTTTTTTGTTATATCAGCCAGTTTTCTAGAATTCTTTAAATATCTGAAGAAAAGGAATCGTTTATTAGTGAGGTCTAATGGTTTTATTCCAGTAATTTTTGAATATTTAAGATTATACTCCTTTTCTGATTTATTTAAGTTTTCTAAGAAGATTTTGAGATTCTTAAAATCCTCACCATTAATAAAATCCAAATCCTTATTAAACTTCTTAAATATAGAATTTATATTACTATAATGATATTCATCTTTATCAATTTTATTCAATGGTAATTTCATTTTATAATCATTAATTAAATCCTCAAATGTATTATAATCCTTACTTGATTTAAACTCCTTCTTATTTTTATCCTTATCCTTAGTTTCAATTAGAAAACTCACTATCTTTTCATTTAAATAATCATCATCTAATACAACTGGTTCATAGAAATATACTCCCATAATAGGAATATCTCTCTCATCATCCTTGAAAATTATATATCTATCATTTGAATATTCATTTGTTAATTCTATTATTGTTGTTGATGATGCCTTAAATTTAACATTTGAACTATCATTATCATAAACCAATGGAAACCAAATTTTATTCTTATTATTATAAGCTTCTGTAACTTGCTCCTTATTACTATTCTTAATTTTTGATATGAATTCATCTAAAATAGAATTCTTCTTAACTTCTCCTTCTTCCTCATCTTCACCATCCTCATCTTTTTCATCATTAAACCAACCTCTTTTTGCATCGGCAACAACTATGAAATTATTTGTATTAGCCTTCTTTCTTTGTCTTTCTATTATTGAAGTGAAAAGAGTTAAGAAATGATTTGCTTTTGATTTTGATTTAAAGAAACTGAAGAGATAATTATATATTTCTTCATTTGAGAATAATACAAAGAATGGATTAAGTTTTACAATTTCTTCTAAAGAAACGATTTCAAAATACTCTATTTCATCCAATTCTTCTTCATCATCAAATTGGAATATTTCTTCTTCTGCCATTTCTATATAACAAAAATAATTTAAAAAGTCCTTTTTATTATTTCTTTAAATCCATTCAATTAAAAGCATTTCCCAATCATTTGTATGATTATTATTATAATCATTATAATTATTTTGAATAGGAATCATAATATAAAAGAAATAATAAATGGAAAGAGCAATTTTCATAAATTCAATATAATGATAAATATAACTATCAATAAATATAATCATCAGTTTAATTATTGATATCATTATTGATAATAATTATGATTATTATCAGAATCAATTTTTATTTTTAAATATTAAACACAACTGGCTAAGTTTCGATTACATTGAAGAAGATAATTGGGACTATTATAAGGATATCCAGGTGCATAATTATTATTATTCTGATTGATATCACTCCATTGTTTTAAATTAGCTTCATTTGAGGGATTAATATCATTATTAGCTGAACTTGGTAAGAATTTTTCACATCCCTCCGGATTTTCAATTAAAGGAGTATGATTATCTTTAGCAACCATTCTATAATTAATGCCAATTCTATCAAAACTTTCTAAAGCTTTTTCTTGAGGATTCCAACAGAGAGGTTCATATCTATTAATTCCAGTCTCTTTTAAGGTGCAGGGAGGATTTGAAAGACGGCAACTTTCAGTTGGAGTAGAACATTTACGAATATCTTCGGTAGCCTTAGGCTTACATCCAGTAGAAATATAGGAATTTGGAGCATATTGTTCAGTATTACATTTAGAATTCTTATAATTGAGACCAATTAATTCACTATTATCATCTACAGCTTTTGCCATTGAACAAGTATTATGACCATAATTTTGATATCTTATATAAGTGTCATTTGGCATAAATCGACTACAATCAGAACAATCATTATAAGGCGTATTTATTTGATAAATACCTTCATAAATAGTTCGCTTTAATGATTCTTGATATGAAGAATTATCATATTTCATTCTTGTATCATTTGGATTAAACATTTATTCTTCTAATTCTACTAGAATAAAAATAAAAAAAACTTAACAATTATTTAATTTGATGGGAGGAGGCAATGGCACAGAACGATACATAATTGATTGACAGCTGGGAAGATGATTCATACTAGTATTAATAGGAGGAGTTTTATCATTATTGACTATATTATCTTCACTGGGAGTATATTGATTAGTATAACATTTGGTTAATATTCGAGTCTGTCCTCGTAATTCACTGTCTAAATCGACTAAATTGCCTTGAATATGTGATACAGCTGTTCCACCTACAAAACCTAATTCGTGCATACACTTATCCTTATGTTCATATCTATAGGGAGAAAGTATATGTCCAAGGGTATCTACACTTGTTTGTAAATCTAATTTATATGAACAAGTATCATATTTGGTTCTATTGAAACTCATGATTCTACTATAAATAAATATTAATATTTTAATAATTATTTCTGTTAAAATTTTGTCTATTTATATAAGAACGAGTATCTTCGCCACCATTAGTCCAAACAGGAACTATATTATCAGGATTTTGAATATCTTTTAAACAGTCAACTAGAGGAACAGGTTGATTTAACTGAAGTTCCATTAATGATTTTCTACAAACTCCAGAAGTAGTATCTGAACCTGAGAGTAAATCAAGTTCTTTTGATATATCTCCTTTACATCCCTTTAATTGAGGTGCACTTGTAAATATTCTTCGAGATAATTGAACTCTACATCTATCTCTAGTATAAAGATTTTCATTTTTGAGAAGGTCATTATAAGTATCAACTAAACAAGATTCTGTTAGACCATATCCGGCTCTTCCTCTTAAATTGGGATGGTCATACATGAATTGGGGAAGTCTGACATTAGGACTCTCACAATCCAATAATTGACCAGACTTTTCATAAGTATTATAATTCATAATTTTATCATTTTGAAAATTCTTATATTCTTGCCAACAACTATCACTACACAATGTATTTTGAGTATCAAAAAAAGTATCATTATTAATATTCATATTCATATTTATACAATCTAATAATAAATTACATTATATTATTAAAGCATTGATTGCCATTATTCTCTTTACATGTTTTTTTTCTATAATAGAGCCAATGAGAAAAGCCTTCCTGATCATTCGGAATAGTAGAGGCAGGAACAGTATAGAATTGTCTTTGTGAAAAATTTCTATCATAAATATCATTTACATCTTTATATACTCTCTCCTTAAAATAACTATCAATCTTTCTTTTGATTCCACAATTCTCAATATTACAAGCCTTAATATTATTATTAGTATTATCACCATCATCAATTATATTCGGATTCATAAATGGATTTTCAATTGATGGTTGAATACAATAACTATCATCAATGAAATTAATGTTTTTCATTCCAAGTTTCTCAATTCTTTCTTTTTTTTTATCTCTGTCATATAAATAAACATAATACATCAATAATAAAATAATAACTGCAAAAAGAACAAATGAAATATCTCTGAATACCAAAGTTGCAATAAATGATATAAAGAGAATTAGATTACCTAATATCATTATTTTTTCTTTAAAAGTCATATCATAAGAAGGCAAAAGAGTTATCATTATTCTATTATAATAACTATAATAAAAAGAAGTTAAGTTTGAATTTCTATTCTCATTTATTTCTATTTGAAAGTTTCTTTTTGAGTTCCTCACGTTTTGCTAAGTTTCTCAATCCCTGTTTATTAATAGAAGCTTTTGTTCTTTTGCCTCCACCACCTCCTTGAGCTCCATTCATGGCACTCATCATTTTCATCATATCAGCCATATTAAAACCACCACCTTCTCCGCCATCACCACGATTTCCAAACATTCCAGGAAGCATTGAAGCAAACTTCATTGCATCTTTGATAATAGCCTCCTGATTTAATTCTCCAGAAGAAATCTTATTTGTAACCTTAGAACCAACAGTTGAGAATAATTCACCTAAACCACTCTCTTCACTGGCAAGAGCTTTAAAGATATCACCCTCATTATTACTGAGAGTAGTTTTAAGTTTATTAATATCAACATCTTGAATTATTTCTTTGGCAATCTTTCCAATAGTAGTATCTTTAAGACTATCCATTGTATCATATTCTGCATCTGTTTTAACTTTATCAGTTTTCATCGAATTCAATCGTTCAATAATCTTCTTATAAGCTTCATTATCTAATTCAAATTCCTCATCAAAAGTCTGAAGGATTTTAAGGATGGTTGTGGCACTATCATCACTCATTTCATTTTTAAATATATAAAATACACTTAGATAATGATGACATAAGAAGTTATCTCGCAGGAGTTTTGATATGTCTCCGATAGTTATATCAATAAAGATTTTAACAGTCTTTACATCATCCTTCTTTAACCAATCATCACAATCTTCTTTGCTTACCTCTAAATAACTCTTCCAGAAATCCTCACTACAATTTTCATTCAAATACTTAAGATAATCCTCTGAACTCTTATCAAATTCCTTATAATTTTCCTTCATTGACTCAATAACTCTACTGGCAGTTGAACTATTATCCTTATGTTTCTTCGCAATTGTTCTAACTTTTGTTAAGAGGTCATAATAATATTGATTAAAAATAACAACAGAAGAACTCATATTAAAAACTCTATATTTCTTTATATAAAGAATATTAATAAATATCCTTAAATAATTTTTTAATTTTTATTTTGATTGGAAAATATACTATCTCTTTCTTTTGTTAATTCTTCCAAAGATGGTAGTTTCTTACCATCACCTCTTAAAGCAAATTCCTTATATTTATTCTCCATAGTTTCATTACTTGTGGTATTATCCATATCCACAAAATCCCATTTATAAAGTTTATCTTTATTAATATTCATTGAATTTATATTATCGTCATCAATATTACTATAATTATCTGTTAAAACGCTTCCTAATGAGAATGATGAGGGTTCATCATTTTTACTTTCAGTATTTAAAGGAACAGGAGAATTCATAGAAGAATTATTGGTATTAGTATTTTGTTTTTCTCTGGTATTACTATTAGTGAATAGGTAGCCTCTACTTGGAAGAAGTAAGTAATCGAAAACAGCTTTTCCATAAATAATCTCTTTGGTTGGGAGGAACATGAGGGCTGGAACACTTTTAATTTTATCTTTAAGAATACTTATTTTAGTATCAATACAAACCAATTTAATTGTTTTTTTAGTATCATGTTTTTTAATAGTTTCTAATAAAATAGAACAATGCTGACAAGAAATACTATAAAATAAAATCATTTATTTTAATAATGATAAATTAAAATGGAAAAAAATGACATAAAAAATTATAATTAATTAAATAAATAAGAATAGATAAATCTTTAGTGATTATAATTATGATAAAAAAGCTGATAAGCATTCATTTACTATCACTAATATTGATTTAGGAATTGTAAATGCCATCAGAAGAATAATCATGAGTGAAATTCCTGTTGTTGGTTTTTATGGTGAAGATAAAGATGAAGAACCCACTATTGAAATCGTCATTAATAATAGTCCTCTACATAATGAATTTATGATTCATAGAATTGGCTTGATACCTCTTCATATTAGTGAAGAAATAACTGAGAATTATGAAGATAATGATTATGAATTTGAATTAAATATTGAAAATAAATCAAGTGATACTATTAATGTAACCACCGGTAATATCACTGGAAAATATAAAGACAAGAATCTAACTAAAGCTGAACTTGATAAAATCTTTCCCACTAATAGAACCACAAACTCTAAAATTCTTATTACCAGATTAAGAGGAGGTGAACATATCCATTTCAAAGCCAAAGCTATTAAAAGAACTGGAAAACTTAATGCCAGTTTCTCTCCAGTTTCTCTCTCAAATTTCTATTATGTTCAAAATAAGACAGAAGCTGATAAGAAGGATAATATTCTTGATAAGGAAAGATGTTATCTTAAGAATGAATATGGAGACCCATCTACTCTTAACTTTCAAATTGAGAGTGTTAATGGATTCTCATATAAATATCTCTTTCAGAAAGCATTAGATATTATCAATGAAAAACTTCAAAATCTAATTATTAAACTTTCTGCAAAAGAAATTGAAATTATTAAAGTTCAAAATTGTGATAACTCATATGAATTTAAAATTATGAATGAAGATGATACTCTCGGTAATCTCATTCAATCACTTGTTCATAATCGTTATATCAGAAGTAAAGAAGAAAAGAAATGTCATTATATTGGTTATATCTGTCCTCATCCTCTTATTAGTGAACTTCTCATTAGATTCACTCTTAATGATGAAAATACACAGAATTTCTATGATTTCTTTATCGATAATTGTAAAGATATTATAAAAATAATTGATGAAATCAAAGCTGAATGGAATTCATTTGCTTCTTAAACAATTCGCTGTTTAAAATAAATAGCTCTATCCAAAACACAATCCTTAAAGAAATTAATCTGAAAGTAATTGACAAGATTGATTGGTGATGATAAGACCAATGTTCGCTTTTTTTTCTCAGTTCCCTCAATAGTATCATCCCAATATTTAACTACATAAAATGGAACAATTCCCTGTGATACCAAATCCACAATTTCTTTCGTTTTTTGTTCGAAAGTTGCAGTTAGCTCTCCACTATAATTATATTCGAAGTATGACATTTTTATTTTATAATTATTATGATGTCAAATCTTTAAGTAGTTTATTGTAGAGGTTATATGATACCTGAGAATTTGCTCTTCTATCATCCATATCATATATAAAGGAATTTGTGTCATAAATAACTTGACGTTCAGGATAAAAATCAACATAATTATCACTGTCAGATGCAGGTTTAATACTATTCCTATGAATATCTGCCTCTTTTATCACTCCAATTATCTTACAGAATAAGAATGAGGTCTTTAATGGACTACATACAGCTATCATTTTAACATGGCGAGCAAGTGGTCTATTCTCCCTATGAATAATCACATCTATATCCATCATATAAATATTCCCATTATCCATACATTTCTTATATCTATTTAAGGATTTATTGATAATTATAAAATGACTGTTAAAATTCGGAAGGTCAAAGATGGGATTCTGAAGATTATTATTGAAAATAGTGATTACTCTAGAATAATAAGTTGATAGTGATGATAAGATTGATGTATCATCGGGTGATTTCCAGATAGTCCAATTGACTCCTTCAATAATTTTTATTTGTTTTTCTGGATTATTTAAATCATAAATAGTTGAGAACTTTTCATTTAATTCATCATTGCCATAATCATAAATCAAAGAGGTTTCATTTTTAGCTTTTATGTCATAAGGAAGAGAAGAACATAATTTATTAAAATTGGTATTATAGCGATTGCTATTAAGATAATTCATATTACTAAAATTTTCCAATTGTTTTCTTACAATAATAAAAAAAGCTATAATTATAATAATAATAATTATAATTTTAAAGATTACCATTAATTACTTATTCTATAATTTATAAATTATATTTAATTTATAGAATAAAAGTTATTGAAAATGATACTTATACCTATCCTAATGTATATTTTAATTATTTTATTATTATTTATATTTAAAAAACCAGCAATTCTATTTAATAGTAATAATAGTAATAATACTAAAAATCTGATAACATTGGAAATTATTTATCCTTTTATTGCAGTTCTGTGTTATTATTTCTATTATTTATTGTTAGTTTTTATTAAAGAATAAGAATAATAAGAATAATTATTATTAATGATTAAAGAATGGATATCTTATTCTTATGATAATAAGAAGTTAACATTTAATTCTTGTTTATTTATAACTGGATATTCAGGAATTGGTAAAACATATACAATAAATAAAATTGCAAATGAATTAGATTTATTTGTTGTAAATATCAATTCCAATAATTGTTCTTCTTCCAATCAATTAGGGGACTTATTACATAAAGCATTTGTTTCATCATTGATTCAGATTCTTACTAATAATAGTCAAAAGAAGATAATAATAATTGATGATTTTGATATTCTTATGGCAATTGATAATACAATCAATCTTACTTTATTTAATTTTATTAATAATAATAGTAATAAACTTAATCATATTCCAATTATATGTATTATTAATATTGATTTAATTAAGAAAATTGGTGAAATTAAGAAGAAATGTAAAATTATTGAAATTCCTAGATTGGATGAATATGAGTTCCATAAAATTCTATTGACATATAACAATAAAATTACTTTTAAAGAAACGCTTAATATAATTGTTGAAACCGATTATAATCTCTCAGTTGCAATTAAAAAAGCCAATTATACAGAATTCAATAAGAAAGACGATGTTATTATTATTGATGATTTATATGGAACAGAGTTTGATAGAAATAAATTTAAATTGATTATTCTAAAAGACCAGTGGATTATTCCTCTCAATTTCCATGAAAACTTGATTGGTGAGATTATTAATAATAGAAAGGGTCTTAAGAAACATAAAGAAGAGTTTTATAAGAAGTTCATTAAAAACTTTTGTTATTTTGATGTTCTGATGCATAATAATAATGAGATTGGTATAGAATTCTTTATATCTATAATATCGGGTTTATATGATTTTCAGTTGAAGAAAAAAAGAGAAAATCAAAATAATAACTTCACTAAAATGTTAAGCTACCTGTCTTTACAAAAAAAGAATAATAAGAATTCTTATAAATCAACATTTCCGTTAAATCAAATTGGAAATTATCATATATCTATGGTGAGTAAAAAATTTAACTATTAATTTCTATTTTTATTTTAATATGGATAAAGACGGTCATATTAAAATAAAAACAAATATGCTAAAAGAACTCAATTATCTGAATGATTGGTTAAAATCAAGACATCCAAAGAAAATGAGTATTAAAGCAAAGGATTTAAATGAAGAATTTAAAATAATGAAAAAATCATCATATTTAAAAGATAAAATGGAACAACATTTATATGATAAGGCTTCTATATTTAAAAAAACAATTGATAATAAAATAGATAATATTAAAGTTTTTGATAATTTTATTAAAATAGTTAAACCAGAATTTAAGGATAATATGGTGGTTATGAAGTTTATTGATGAAACTGTTAAATTACATAATGATTATAACAATGATTTAGAAAATGCAAGAAATATCATTGCTAAATTATAATAATCATCTTATTTATTTTTGTTTAGATAGAAAATTTATTTATTTATATTAGATATAGAAATAATATGAGTAGCGGCAGTTCAACTAATCCATTCGGTAGTTTAACAGATACTTTTGCATCAGGTCAAAATTATGTTGCAAATACAACTTCTTCTATTAAAGAGCAATATGGTGATTATTTTACCAATAATTATTTATTTATCGGTTTAGTTGCAGTTGTTATTATTTGTGTTATTGTTGGATGGTTTTTATATAGAATAATAACGACTAAATTATTCTTGAATCTTAAAGAAGTTTCAGAAGATACTAAAGTTCCCATAATTGGAACTGAAAAGAAAATAATTAAATTCACTTATGAACCAACTGGCAATGGTGAAAGAAGAAGCTATAGTTTCTGGATTTATATTCATGACATGAATAAATATCCAAATCAATATAAACGGGTATTATGTATGAGTAAAAGTGATGACTCAAATAAACTCGATGATTGTTCTCCTTATATCTTTTTAGATAAGACTGTTAATAAGATGTATATAAGATTTGGTAAAAAAGGCGGTGCTGAAACAGGAAATACCACTGGTTATACTTCAATTGTTGATAGTCAATTACAAACAATTATGAAGAGAGGTATAACAATTCCTTATGTTCCTATTCAAAGATGGGTTCATGTTGCAGTTGTATCTAATGCCAACTCTTATAAAAATTATATTTATGCCTATATTGATGGAGATTTAGTAAATACAACAAGTTCTGGTGAAAGAGATAGATTTATTACTGATGGAAGCGAAGTAATTAAAGATTTGAGGGATATGGATCTGAATATTAGTGGAAGTTTAACTATTGGTGGAACTTCTACTGATTATATTAATGGATTGGGTTTTTCAGGTCTTGTATCTAAATTCACCACTTATAATTATGAATTAAATCAAAAAGATATTTTTGATGATTATTATTCTGGGCCTGTCGGAGGTCTAATGGCTAAGTTAGGTTTAGGTATGTATGGAATTAGAAGTCCAATTTATAAATTATAATATATATAATTAAATAGAAATGTTAAACACTATTATACAGATATTATTAGCAATATTTTTACTATTAATTATGGCTTTTATTGCTTATTCTATTTACGATAATGAATATATAAAGTCTATCAATATTTTCAACACCAATAAAAAAGAAACAAAAATATTTACCGGAATATATTCATATGAAAAACCAGGAATAAGAGTTGAAACTGTTAATAGACTTAATCCATATTATATTGATTTAAATCCATCTATTAATCAAAATGGCGGTGCTGAATATTCATATAATTTCTGGATTTATTTTAATATAAGTGATATTAATAATAATGGTATATTTACTGAACCAAATGGTTCAAGTAAAGTTGCAGGAAATGATTATATAGTATTGTTCTATAGAGGTGTCAATCAATTAATACCTTATAAACAATTTAATTATGCATGTGATACTAAAGATAGAAATTTAGAACCAAAGAAATATATATTAGTTAAAAATCCTCTTGTTAAAATGAGTAATAATGGTAAAGAAATAGTTATAGAATATAATAACTTAAATACACCCGATACCTTCAATTCAACTTCTACTCCAATGAACTGCACAGTTGCAAATGAGTATGACAGTTCTAAAAATAAATTGGGAATTAAAGATATTGATGTCAAAATGTTTAATAAAGTTTATAATATGATTACTATTGTTATGCAGGAGAGTCCGAGTAATGAAGATGTATTATTCCAAAATAGAACCAATTGTAAAGTTTATTTTAATGGAACTTTGATTGCTGACCGTTCTACTTATAATAATGATATTATTAATGATGCAAATCCTGTGAGAACTTCAACTGTTATGAAGAAAAATGTTGGTAATCTATATATCAATCCTAAAACTCATTTTAAGGGTTCTGGTAGAACTGATTATTTAGGTGGTGTTGACCCTTCAGATGGCAATAATGAAATACGTGAACTAACCGAAAATGATGGTATTACTAAAGATGTTCCTCTTAAAATGGCTGATTTATCTTATTTCAATTATGCATTATCAGTTGATGAAATTCTTGTTCTTTATAATAGAGGGTTTAGTAAAGAACTTGCTGATATTATCACCAAAAATGATGCAGTCGTTAATAAAGATGTTGTTATTGGTAAAAAGATTAATATGGATATGTATAATTCTCAAAATTCAGATCTTCCGGTTGAACCTATTTAGATATAGATATAAATAATAGAAATTAATATAGAGAATATAATGGTTGCAGGATTAATTCAAATAGCAGTTTCTGGAACTCTTGATAATTTTATAACAACAAATCCCAGTATCAGTTATTATATATTTGCTTATAAGCGTCATACTAAATTTGCCTTAGAAACTAAAATCTTGGATTTTGATAAATCAATTGTTATTGATGGAGTAAACAATCGTTATAGATGTAATATTGACCCTAATGGTGGTGATTTACTCTCAAATCTCTATTTTATTTATACTATTCCTGAAATTTATTCAACTGATATACATAGATTCAGATGGGTGAAAAATTATGGAACATTACTTATAAAAAAAGCAACATTTTATATAGGTTCAACTATTGTTGATAGTATCAGTGGTGAATATCTATTAGTTTCAAATGAATTATCTCTCTTAATTAAAGATGATTATGATGATATAACTGGAAATGTTGAAAGTATGTATAATCCCACTATTCCTATTCCTGTTGTTAAAATTAATAATAATAGATTTGAAACTATTCAATATCCTTATATTATTGATAATAATAGTCCTCCATCAATTCCTTCTAGAGAGATTGTTATACCCCTCTCATTTAATTTCACTAAACATCCATCTTTATCAATAATGCTAGCAAGACTTCAAAACAGAAAAGATGTTTATATTGAACTAGAAATAGAAGATATTGAAAATTTATATCAAGTTTATTCTAAAGAACTTGGATTATATATAAGTCCTGCATATCATAATGAAATCTATTCAGATAGACCACCCATTAATATCAATACTTTTTTGAGAATTACTAATAAGGATTTAAAGACAAGAGTTGAGGCAACATTCGTATATCTTGATAATTATGAAAGAGGTCTTATGATGATTGCTCCTGTTAAGAGTATATTAATTGAAAGAACATTTATATCCAATTTTCAAAATATAATTCCAGGAAATAATTTGAGAACGGTTATTGAATTAATGGGAGCAAATTTTCATACTAAAGAAATAATATGGACTATAAGAAGAAACGATTATAATAAATATAATGAAAATTTTAATTTTACCAATAATATTCCTGAAAATGAGAATAATCCAATAATATCAATGGCTAACATCTATTTTAATGATAAAAATATTATGGAAGATAAATCTGAATTATTCTTTGGTAAAATTCAACCATATCAACATCATTCAACAATTCCTAAAAGAGGTGTCTATTCATTCTCATTTGGTCTTTATCCCGAAAAATGGCAACCTACCGGAAGTTATAATGGAGCAAGTGTTAAAACTTATTTATATGTTTATGTTAAACCTTCAAATAATGATATTATTAATACTAAACTACTAAACTTCAATAAAAATACTTATAATTATGATTATATATTGAGATATTATGTGAAAAGCTATAATATTCTTGAGTATATTGGAGGTAATGTCGGTATTAAATATGTTTAACTTTTATTTTTCTATATTTATAATAACAATAATTATGGATTTAACATTATTTATAATGATAGTATTATTGATTATAGCAATTTTATATGGTATAAATATCCTCAGAAGTGTTAAAAATGATTTAAAGAAAATAAATGGGATTTCTTTAAATAAAAATAAAAATAATAATCAGAATGATGAGAGTTATTATGATAATAGTGATATGAAAGAATTAATTGATAGTATCAAATATGGTTTAGAGTATTTAAAGAAGTTCTTATAATAAAATTTATGAATATTTAAGAATAAATCAATATTATAATTATTAATGCCAAGAAAAAAGGTGGTTGCAGATGTTGTTATTAAAAAAAACAACAAAAAAAATATAATTGATTCTATGATTAAAGATAATGATAATAATGATGAAGATATTATTCTTCAATTGGCTATTTCCAACAATAAAATCAATAATATCATCAATAATAACAATGGAGACACTAAAATAATCGAACCAAGTCCTTATGAGAGTATCTGTTATTTTACTAATGGTTCTGAAAATATTTCTTGTGATAATGAATACTATCAAAATACTAATTTCAATAAAAATAATTCATGTTGTTTTTGGTGCTGCCATTCAATCGATAATCATTATGGTATGCCCTATAATTATGATACTATCAATGATACCTTTTATACAATTGGGTCATTCTGCTCTCTTCAATGTGCAAATGCCTATAACTTCTCCACAAACTCAGGAAGTGATAAGGTCTGGGAGATTAATAGTTGGATTCAAATGATTGCCAGAAGATTCGGTATTACTAATATTATCAGACCAGCACCATCCAAATATCTATTAAAGATGTTTGGTGGAAATTTATCTATTGATGAATTTAGAGAAGCACATCTCAATAATGATAAGACTTATATTCTCAATATTCCTCCAATGATTTCTGTTAATTCTACTAATGAAATCATAAATACTTCTTATATAACCAAAAAAAAATGATATAAAGATTATAATTCTTTATATATTGTAATTAAATCAATTTAAGGAAATGACAGATATCTATTTTACGCCATATAAAGTCAGCACAATTACTTGTAATGTTGACATTGGAGTAAATGTTGATTTAATTACTTTATATGAAAAGTTTCAAATTGGTGGTAAGTCAAAATTCATATGGATTTATTATCCTAAGATTACTGATAGAGAGAATAAAAGAGGTGAGTATCCAAAGAAAAAGAGAAATGTTAAGAGTTCAGGAACAAAGAAATCATCATTTGACAATCAAGTAACTGTTTTATATAAATCTGATAATTATCCTAATCTTAAGATTTTCAAAAATGGAAATATTCAGCTGACTGGTGTTAAGGATGAGAAGAATGTTGAAGCTATTATCAATGAAATTATTGTTGAGATTAAGAGGATTTATGAAGAAAATCCTGAGATATCAAGTGATCCTGATTTTAAAACCAAGATTGGATTCTATAATTTCAAAATTAGAATGATTAATACTGATTTTAAAACTTATGCCAATCAAGAGAATACTGAGAAGTTCTTAATAAGAAGAAAGGTTCTTCATAAGATTCTCATCAGTGATGATTATAATAATAAATGTAGTTTTGAACCTGGAAAATATCACGGTGTTAAATTAGAATTCTTCTGGAATACTACTAAAGAAAAACAGGATGGTATCTGTTCATGTTCTGATTACTGTTTTGGAAAAGGTAGTGGTGTAGGTAATAAGAATTGTAAAAAGATTACTGTTGCAATATTTGAAAGTGGAAGTGTTTTAATTACTGGAGGTATTTCATTCGCTCAAATTGATGCAGCTTATAGTTATATTACAAAAATCTTTAAAGAACATAAAGATGAAATAAGAAAAACTGATTTAAATACATTATTATTATAATATTTCATCTATTTTTTTTATGATATTATCAAAATCACAGATAACATCACAATTATAATACATTTTAATTTCTGTTTTATGGCTTATTATAAATTTCATTTTAATTATAGTTTTATCTTCATCAGAGTTAATTAAACGAGTGCATATCAATTTATCATTATGGTCATCATAATAATCATTATAGATATCATCTATTCTCATTTTTGTTTTCTCCAACTTTTTCATTAAATAGACATCAATATATTCAATTGTTTTATATTCAAATAATTCAAATAATATTAATTGAATATCATTATAAGTATTATATGAAGTTCCTTTATATACCAATTCTATTCTAGAATCATCACCATCCTCATTTATATATTCCTTAAATACCAGTGGTATATCAAAATACTTATATTTATATTGAGTGTATGTATCATTATATTTGATTGATAACTTAATTGATTCTTTTGGAGCAACTTTTTTAATAAACATACGAATTTCATCCATTTTTAATATGAAAATAAAAAAATAATTAAAAATATCATTTTTTTTCAGATAATTCTTATGAAAGGATATATAATATTACTGATATCTTTATTATAGTCATTAATAATAAAAAAAAATAATCATTTTTTATTTAAATAGTAATAATAAAACTAATAATGATATTTATAACTGAGATTAATATGATTATTTTTATTTAAATAGTAATATTATAATATAAATATAAAAATTATTTATGATTTATTTATATAATGCTTGGTATAACTTTTTGGCAATCCAAAATAATATCATTATAAATCTCTTATTATTTGGCAATATTATCTATCCAACCTATTTTAATGATAAACTGGTCTATTATAAGAATATTGGTGATAATTACTATAAATATATATTCATTCTTAATATTGGTGAAAAGATTCATAAACAATATAAAATTGATGTTATCAGTATTGGTCTCAATTTATATAGTAAATATAAAATGATTACCAATAAAAATGATGATAATCTCAGTGTTATATCTGATATCAGTGATATTTCGAATTTAAGTGATATCAGTGATTTTGATGCTTTAGATGATTTCTATTAATTTATGCATCTATTATTTCATGACATAATCCAAATTCTTTTGCTTTCTTTGCATCTATTATTAAAAACTTCTTATCTATCATATTAATGTATTCTTTTGTCATCTTTGTTTTTTTCCTCAAAACTTCTTTTATTTTCTTAACCATCATTTGAGTATTCTTTATATTATCATCCAATAATAAACTATAATTATGAAATGAATATAAAAGATTACATATGATATATGAATGTGAATACATTACAATCTTATTTGTATATAAAAGTGGAAGTAAATTTTCTATACTAATTGGAACATCTATTATTCCATATTTATATGTATCTATTCTTTTTATTTTTGATATTAAGTTTAATGAATTGAATATTAATATCATTGCCTTCTTATTTTCATCTTCATCATCATTTTTATTTTCATTTGAACTATTATCAGAATTTCCATTAAAACCTAAACTACAACTACTATAAATAATTGTTGCTTTTTTATTATCTATCTTATTTATATTACAATCAGTCTCTTCATTTGTCATATTACATTTAGTATTAAGATTATTATTAGTGGAATCATTCAATATTTTTATTATATCACTCTTATTTTGATTTAAAGAAACTGAACGATATTCATAATCAATTATTCTATCAACTATTCCTTTCTTTAAACAGTATTTATAATCTAAGAGTAAATTATGTTCCAATAAATTCTTTAATTCCTCTTTTGTAAATTTAGTTTTCTTTAAATAAATTTCAATAATTGATTTAAAATAACTATCAATTTTATTAATATAATTAACTATTCCCTGTCTTCCATCATTTATAAATCCTGATATTCTGTATTCATGTAATAAACAAAATCCATTCTTATTCATTAATCTATATGGACTATTTATGAGAAGAATAGTTGCAATTGAAAAACAATAATTATCGATGATTGTGGCAATCGGTTGTTTTGATATTTTAAATATTGATAGTAATTTTATACCATCCTGAAGAATTCCACCCATTGAACTTATATGAATTAATATTGGTTTTGGATTTTCTTGAGTGTTTGCATTTCTCACCTCTTCTATTAATTTATCTATTTTTGGCGAATCAATTAAACCAGTTATGTATAAATGAGTGAGTTTATCTGAATAAAAATCTTTATCACTCAATTTCTTAAAAAA
>JACCDO010782776.1_pt1 | contig 23885 bp, 22 predicted proteins | sample 7446101 | NCBI WGS metagenome assembly JACCDO01 (sample SAMN15323440, study PRJNA562643) | freshwater metagenome | isolation source: river surface water | place: USA:Blue River Watershed | collected 2017-08-16
AAAACGCCGAGTATGATATGATAAATAGTATCATTAGACAAAACCCAAATGTCTTAATACCTGAATATATCCAAGATTGGTATAAATTACATAAAAAAGGAAGTGAATACGCATTTCCGTCTGAAACAACCGCAGCGGTAAAAAAAGAAAATTTAAGAAATTATTTATTAGAAAGATTACCAGGTTCAAGAGAATTAATAGATGCAAAAATAGTAGAAATTGCGGATAATATAGGCTATGAAGAAGATGATTTTGTATACGGAGGCAGAAGAAGAAGCACAAGAAGAAGAAGAAGAAAAAATAGAAAAACAACGAAAAAGATAAGAAGAAAATCAAATAAAAAGAGACAACCTAAAAGAAGAAAAACAATGCGACACGCCCCATAATATATATTCCCAAAGGGCTTAAAGACGACGCATCCCCATAATATATATTCCTAAAGGGCTTAAAGACGTCACCCCATTATATATACATCAATATGTATAAGATACATATTAATGACCGAAACTACAATAGTTGGACATGCTATAACGTGATAGAATTTAAGCCGGTTGAGATAGACATGACAAATCCTGCCGTGAACAAACTATTTGCGGGCGATGTTTTTAACATGGACGCCGATACAAAAAAGGTTAGCATAGAGCACTCTCATGTGCGAACAACGCAATCCATCCCAGGTATTCTCGTATTAAACACGTCAAAAACATACGGCAGAACAAACGGGACCAATGGCAAATTGCTGTACAAGGTTATACCCGACGACGTGCGGATTCCGTCTTTTTTGGTGCCGTATGAAATAAAGCACATGGGGTTTTCCAAGGTCTTTGTGAATATGTATGTTACATTTAACTATGTTTCATGGGACGACAAGCATCCGCGTGGTGTCTTGTCTAATGTGCTGGGACCCGTTGATGTCTTGGATAATTTCTATGAATATCAGCTGTATTGCAAGAATCTGAATGTGTCCATTCAAAAGTTCACCAAGGAAGCCAGCAAATCAATCAACACGGAAACCCGGTCGGTTGAAGTTATTCGTGAGAAATATTCCAATATTGAAGATAGAACGGGGGAAAAGTGGCGAGTTTTCACGATTGATCCGCCCAATAGCGTTGATTTTGATGATGGTTTCAGCATAATAGAAGCCGATTCTGAAATCATCATGTCTATTTATATATCCAACGTGACAATCACACTAGATGTCTTGAATTTATGGGATTCTTTTTCTAGACGCGTTTCCACGATATATTTGCCTGACCGCAAACGACCCATGTTGCCGACTATTTTGTCGGATAATTTGTGCAGTTTGTGTGAAAAGTTTATGCGATTTGCGTTTTTCATGGACATAGTCATAGATAAAGAAACAAATGACGTGAAAGACATACGTTATGGTAATTCAACGATCAACGTATATAAAAATTATTGTTATGAAGACAGCAACTTATTGAACGACGCGAATTATATCCGCGTATTTGATGTGACAAACAAACTATCTAAAACATATCGTTATATTGCAAATGTTCGTAATAGTCGCGATTTGGTCAGTTATCTGATGACGTTTATGAATTATCATTGTGCAAAGGATTTGTTGACTTATAAAAACGGGATTTTCCGATATAGTATTATGAAAAACGAAAATGTACATGTTCCATCTCATTTGCCTGAGGAGGTGGGAAAATTTATCAAGATTTGGAATAGTTCTGGCGGACAATATATTGATGCGTCCGTATTAGTAGAGAATGAAACGATTACCCGCCATGAATTGTTGGATATGGATGCATATATCCATATTACGAGCCCGATTCGTAGGCTGGTGGATTTGTTGAATATGATTCAATTTCAACAAAACCATAAGATGCTGGAGTTATCCGAAGGCGCCATGGCATTTTATCGTCATTGGACGTCGAAGCCTGAACTGGAATATATTAATACTACTATGCGGTCTATACGAAAAGTGCAAAATGATTGCACGATGTTGGAGCTTTATATGAATCATCCGGAAAAAATTGAACCGCTTTATGATGGATATTTGTTTGATAAGATTGAACGAAACGATGGAATGTTTCAGTATGTAGTGTATTTGCCAAATCTAAAGATGAATTCGCGGATCATATCCCATGATAATCTAAATAATTACGATAAACATAAATTCAAGATATACTTGTTCAATGATGAGGAAACCCTTAAAAAGAAGATTCGGTTACAAATCATATATGATAAAATTACCACCGATTAACTCTGGCTTCTAAAATATTATCCGTTAAGCTATGTTTCAAGACGCCTGTTTTTTTTTGTAATCTAGCACGTTTGCTGGTGCCACCTGTCGGCAGATGGGGATGTTGTATTTTATTTGCATCCACATCGATTGCACTCAATTTAACGGCTAGAGAATGAGTAAGTTTTTCTTTAGGAGGCTCGCCTCGTCGTGCCTTTGCTACAATAATACGACGTTGTTTACTACAATCACGACATGTACAACCTTCATCTAAATAATGATTTGTATCTATGCCTAGATTCCATTGGTTTTCGATACAAATATTTATGTATACATTGTATTCGGCAGGCGTATATCCCATACAAGGATCAGTTTGCTTCGTTTTTAAATTGGACAAATATACCCTTTGCTCATCCACCGATAAATAATATTTAAAATAGGTCTCGTTTTCAATATAAGTTACATAGTTAGATGGAATTTTATATGCCGTTTTGAATCTCTTATATAATTCACCAAGGGGTGATTTATCCATTTCATAATCTTTTATAATAGTAATTTCAGCCCCAAGTATACTTGTTAATATTTTACCCCATAGTGCAGAGTCGCGTAATCGTAGTTTAATATAAGAAATATCAAATACTTTTTGAAGTAAGTATTTTTTTTCAAAATCAAACGCGTTTGGCTTAATCACATCAGTATATTTATCAAAATAATGGTCGCCTGTGGCAATATGAGTAAATATATTATTGAATCTGGATATCAGCCGCTCCACATTATACCGGTTGACTTTTTCTGCGGTGTTATTGAAATGAAATGTACATAGCTTGTCAAAAAATTCCGACATTTTACGTTCAAGAGGTTCACGATATACGTCAATGACATATACGTTTCTGCCAATAAATTTATTGTATTTAATAATATCATTTATGGTTACATCTGTAATGCCAGTTAATACGTTTAACATATCTTCATCGTGTACATGTACCACTCTAAATTTATATGCCGCTGAAAGACGAATGGAAGACACTAAAGTGGTTGACCCGACTTTTGGAGGTGTGTATACAAATACTATATTTTTTATATTCGTATCGTGCAACCCTATTGTATTATTTACCTGTTTTAACTTGTGGATTTGATTGTTATCAAACGATAAATAAGTATTTGAATTTTGTGTCATACTAAAATACGCGCGGATAATACTATATTGTTATGAACGAATATAGTATTATTTTTTGATTTTTATAGATTTATTGTTATTTTTAGTACGTTTTCTTTAATTTGCGCTGGCACCCTTGGTTGCCTTGGAACGTCTAGCCGTGGGCGCAGCCTCAACCGCAGGCGCCGCCATTTCCTCTCTGGGACCAGATCCACGCGGACTTGCGCGGCGGCTTTTCTTGGTAGGCTCTGCGGTTTCCTCCTCTACGGGTGCAGCCGCTGCCTCCTGATCAGGCTTAGCGCGTGTTTCGCGGAAAGACTTGCGCGTCTCGCACATAAGCATGCCACCATTAATTCCACTGACACTGGATGCCTGAAATTTGTGAGTGCCATCCTCCACTGAATTCAATTGAAATTCCACATACTCACCTTGTACAAGGTATCTGTATTGTTGGTTAGAAACCACAAGTGCACTATGATGCACAAAAATATCATTGCCCGACTGAGCTCCGGAAGTAGAAGTAATAAAGCCATAACCAGCCTTGTTGTTAAACCACTTTACTCTACCAGTGATACGCGCAGAAGATGAAACGTTCGTTGAAGAAGACGACATACTAACTATATAATGATTATGTGACATGTCTTTATGTTATTTTGGCAATATTATTCTTCCTTGGACAATATATTTTCAATATCGTCTGCAAGAGGTGTTCTTCCGGTATAGTATTTTGCATCATAGTCATCTTCATCGTCGGTATCATCACCTAGAGTAATCAGAGAAAACGACTTGTAATAAGCAAATACGAGAAATCTATGCACAGCGATTATCCTGACTTGTAAAGATTTGCACCAAATTCTTATCCTTGAAAGCATATTATGTAAGTGTATACATTATACCAACATAATATTTTCAATGCACGCCTGTAAATAATTTCAAGAATAGGTCGTATCTTGGTGTATCGTTCTCTCTTCCCTTTGAAAGTATAGACACGAATTGGGTAAACAATTTTGGAAGGGTTATATTTGCAGGTCCGTATAAAATAGCCTGTTTCATATCCCTTATTCTGGTATTTGTGATATTGGGTATGTCCCACGGCAGTTTATCGTACAAAAGATACATGAGTGTGTATAAAATGGATTCCATATCGTCGTGTTTGTCCGGCTCAATATGGTTGTGGACATTTATACTAATGTAATTTGGGGTGCCTATAATGGAGGTCATAGTGGCAGGTGTTGCCTTGGTAGATGCATTTGATTGTTTACAAAATCCAAAGTCAATAATGTATATTTTTTCTCGGTGTTCATTGATCCCAAAAAGAAAATTGTCGGGTTTTATGTCTCGGTGTATGAGACCACTTTCATGTACGTGCTTGATTCGTTCTATCATCTGGGCACCTGTGAACATTATATCCGCGAGAGAAAAGGCGCCGTGAGCGTTTTTATAGGCCTGGAGGGATTCCCCCAATAAATTGATAACCATATAATTGTTGGTGTCGTCTACACCAAACCATTTGACTTGTGGAATGCCTATGCCGCCCTTGAGGTATTGATATATTCTGGCTTCGTTTTTCAGTAAATTCGTCCCATTTTGGAGCGGTTCTACTTTAATGGCCACGTCTTCGCCGGTTCTAATATTTTGTCCCTTGTAAATAGACCCGAATGTACCAGAACCGATTTTTTCTATTATATTATATTTATTTGCAATCATGTTGTATACTGAATTATAATATGATAATATTTTTATGTTGTTCAAAATTATATATCATGATATATGCCATGATATATGCCATGATATACCATGATATACGCAATAAATATATGATTTTATTTGTTTATTTTCACATCTAATATTATATGTATTATTTGTTTCGTAAATTAAGACATTATTATCATGGCCGAGCATTCCATATATTTGTTATATCCTTTTTGGTATATGCTGTCATAAACATGGTCGAAAATTATATTCATTATAATATAGGAAGAAATAGAGAATCAAATTATATAATTGAATTTTCAAATCCGTCTGCATTAGATTGGTCCAAAATAGCAGTCGTAATGGTTGTATTTGCCTTGTTACAAGGTATTCTAACCATTTTGATAGAAGGATATTGGGATAGTAGTTAGATTACGTCAATCCAGATTTATTTTTTACGCATATGTCTTGTTTTTATCTTAGTTTTAGCTGCGGTGCGTTTACGCCGTGTACCTCCTCTCAGCCTTGACGAATTTCCATTAGAACATTTGTCCAACAAATATTTTTTAGGTATATACGATACGTTACCAATCTTCATATTTACTTGGTTTTGACAATGATTTGCGCCGACAACGTTTCCACCTAATCTAGTATTCAATGAAGCAATCACCATTTGCGTATCAGTTCCAACGCCTTGTATCATAAATATTTGTTCTGTACTATCAAGTATCACATCAATGTACGATAATGGTATCATGACACCAAGAATACCAAAGATATCCATATTCAAATGCGGACCGCCAATAATATTCTCATTACGCGGCACGAATGCAATATCAATCTTTTTGCACTGATATACTATCTTATTTTTATCTAATGTATTCTTGTCAACTATTTTTTTCAATTCATTTTTATCTACAAAGCCGGTTTGTTTTTCGTAGAAAAATAATAAATTATTAGGGGATTCATCTATATACTCACAATAACTTGTGTTTTCTATCAAAATCGGATTATAACTTTTTAAATCCTCTACTTTGACACCTTCAAAAGGATTGTTGGTATATTTAGTTAGTTTCACTTTATTACGTTTTAAAAAGTAGTCGATATTAAATAGGGCGCCTTCTAAATTTGAACCAGTAAAATTAATCCCAGTTATTTCAACATTTCTAAAGTCCGCACCACGCAAATCGCATTCTATAAATTCTACACCTTTTAATGTAGAATAAAGTCCCGACTCAATAGAATCGCCCGTATCAAATGCCAGATGTTGTAGGTTACATCTAACAAATCGTGTGCCTATTAGACGAGCATGTTCAAAAATGGTTGATTCCATATCACAATCTGTAAAAGTCGCGTCGGTTAAATATGAATTTTCCCAATATGGTTTTTGTAAACTACATTTTGTAAATTTTGCGTTATTTAATGTAGATTCTAGAAAATTCGGTTCTGTTAAGGAACAATTTGTGAAATTTGCCAAATTTAAATCGGCACTATTGAAAAATGATTTATCATTAAATTCAACTTCCACAAAATGTGTATCTTGTAGCGTTGAATTGTAGAAGAAGCAGCCACTAAAAATGCATTCATTTATATATGTTTCGCTTAAATTCACGTTTTGAAATGTACATTTGGTCAAATTTACATCGTGTAAATTTAAGTCGGATAAATCATATTGATCAAATATTTTGTTTGCATCGCTTATTTCACCATATTGTAGTAGTGCAACCACCACATTATCATCATTATCGCCCTGTACTTGATTATTACATATTTCCATAGCGTAGCCTAATATTGTGTAATATGTGTATTCGTCCATGTCTTGTCCCGATATGGGTATATACACAGGTAATGATAAGTCAACTATACCGCTTTTATAATGTAATATTGATTTAACAAGGTCAACATCACATATCTTGATGGCTTCTACAAGTGCGTTATGTAAGCCATCTTTTGTGAAATTATTTGCATTATTTTTTAACATGGCCCGTATCACATTATCGTCGTTTCCCATACTAATCGCATTTAATAAATCCGTATCGTTATACATTATGTTAGCGCCACCACGAGAAATTAGTTTCTTTTGTGTGGTACGACGTTGTCTCTGCATATATATAGAATATAATATATATTATACCCTTTGAAAATTTAAAACGTGCTAAATAAGCATAATAAAATTACATAATTTTATTATGCTTATAACCGACAAGGAGACACAAAATAAAAAGAAAATATGATTTATATATTGTGGTCCCGTATAAAATCAATTATATACCTTGGGTCTCTAATGTGAACATGACCATCACTTAAATCTTCTTTTAAATATCCATTTTCATCTATATATTTATCATAAATATCAAAAAATATGTAGTTATATTCACTACATTTTTCTTTTATTTTTTGATTAAAATATAAAACATATGCTTTACGTTCTTCATCACTTCCTAAGTGTGGATAATTTGGGTCACTATATTTATTTTCTTTTTTAATAGTTGGGACAACATTATAAACACAAACGTTTTTAAATTTAACTTGTGAAGTTATAACATTCAACTCAATTGCGTCAAAATAATTATTAACAATCTCGTCAATAACATCTTGGTATTTTATTACATCATTTGTATATTTATGAATATGACACCTACCATCTATTTCACCAAAACAAAATATTAATGTATCTCCATCACGGAGGTTAAAATCGCGTATATCGCATCTCTTTAATTTATCTCTGCCAAAACTATGACACAAAACTGCACCTAAGTGGTGACGTGTTACTCTAGGTATATCTATCCAACTTCCATTTCCATGACTATCTCCAATAGTGTGAATTGACATGTTTATATTAAATATGAAAAAAATACATTATTATTTACGCAATTGCAATAAGCGTATCTTATTGCAATTATTTTATATCTTTGGACATTTAAGTTTACACAAAATAAAAAATCATCCTTCATGTTTGATCCTGATAGGGTAATCTATTTTACCTTGATGGTACGTGCGTATACTTGGCCTTGGCTTGTATACATACGCAAATAATATGTATAATTCGTTTTAAGCCGGTAGTCTTTTCTTGTTGTTGTTTTTGTGGTTGTTGTTGTGGTTGAGACGAGTTATCTTCTACATTTGATACAACTAACGGCGTAGTTTCTTCATTCACTGAAGCTATCGCAGACTCAATTTGTTTAGTTACTTCTTCTGCGACAGATTCAATAACAGACTCAATTTGTTTGGTAGCCTGTTCTGCTACAGATTCAATAGCCGTTTCAATTTGTTTAGCGGCTTCTTCAATTACGGAATCAATAGCGGATTCCATTTGTTTGGCAGCTTCGTTCGTTACGGCAGCAACAACCTGTTCAATTTTTTCGGCTGTTTCTTGAACAACATCAATCACCTGTTCAATTTTTTCGGCTGTTTCTTGAACAACATCAATCACCTGTTCAATTTTTTCGGCGGTTTGCTCAACAACTTCAACAATCTGTTCAATTTTTTCTGTGGTTTCTTGAACAACATCAACAACCTGTTCAATTTTTTCGGCGACTTCTTCTACGCTGGGCTCAATGAACTGACTTGAAACCTGTTCTTCAGCAGGTTGGCTTACAACAGATGGTGTGGGTATTGACGAATCTAAATCATCCAATGTTGGTGTGCTTGAATGATGTTTTAATGGTGTTTCATGAGTATTTAAAATAGTCGATGCTAAATCCGTCACAACCGCGTTAACAACCTCCTCCACTAAACTGGTGGAGCCTTCGGTAGTATCATTTTTTTGAGGAATATCTTCACTGGACATGTGATATATATAATATAAACGAATATTTAAATCATTCTAAAAGATACAAATAATTTTATCGGGCAAAACAGATGGGTTATACATACAAGGATTGATTCGTTGCAACATATTTCAGTGTTAAAACAGGAATCTCACGTAGTTTACTTAAAAATTCAATTTTTCCGTTGGCCTCTGCAATCTTCTCCAATTCACTCGCAATGTTATTAATCTTGAGCAGCGCCTTTACAAATTCTCCTAAAAACACCGCCTTTTCATTTTCAAGTGTTTGCAACAAGAGTTTGCAGTCTTCAACATTCTCACAATCGCACCAACGCATTGCAAAATCCATCAAATCAAAGTGGATGTAGTAATCCGCACCAGTATTCAACTGCTGTTGTTCTTCCAGTTTCAAAAAATCGTCGTATTTTCCACGAATTTCATTCACCACACGATTCGTCTTGTCATCTTCGCATTTTGGCAGAATATGTTTGATTTCGTCGCCGACAGCAACATTCGTAAAACAGCTAAATAATCCAATGAGTTGGACCGGTGTCAAGTCATATAGTTTACCCTCTTCCAACATACTTGCAAATACAAGACAATGAACCTCACGTATCTGTGAAGCAATCTGCCCCTTTGTCGTAAGCTGGATGTCATCTTGATTTCGTTGAATAAAGCCCTCTTGGGTCAACACATTCAGCACATTATACACATTATTCGTCATATATTGTTCAAGAGCTTGAAGCTTTTGCTGTAGCGCATTCAGTTCATGTTGCTTTTCATTATGCTTCCCTAATATACCAGTGTCAGCATCAATAAATTTGTATGTATCTTTGATATCCGCAACACGACGCTCCATCTCACGACGTTTTTTGTTAATGGCCGTTTTAATCGTTTCTTGTAGAGTCGCGTACTCTTCCACCACATCCCGCGGCGTGCGCAGTACAATATCTGTGGAGGATCTGTTATTGGCTATGTGGCCTGCAATTTTTTCACGGAGTGACCTAAGGTCGTTATCAATGTCTTCTTGAATCATACTTCGCTTGGCGTATTCTGTGAAACGGGTGTCACCAATAGAGATAAGATTCAACAATAGATTATAAGATATTTTGAATTTACTTGAAAGAGTTTGTGGCATTCCATGCATCATATTTTTATAGGACGTGCAATCAATACTGGAAAAGAGATTATTCAAGTGAATGACATTTCCCACGCTGTCAATACCTCTTCGTCCGGCTCTGCCGGCCATTTGCGTATATTCATGTGAATACAAGTTGCGCATATGATTGCCGTCAAACTTGGTGGCGTTGGTGAATATGACAGTTTTCGTCGGCATATTTACTCCAATAGAAAAGGTCTCTGTTGCAAAGAGTAGCTTGATGTAACCTTTGGCATACAAGATCTCTACCATCTCTTTTAGAACGGGCATAACACCAGAATGATGAATGGCAATACCACGCTCAAGCAACTTCACCATCTCAACATATTCCGGCAAATGCAGATATTCCTGGTAGTTGGGCAGTTTGCGTATAATTTGCTCACATTCACGTTGAATCGTATATCCAACCTTGGAGTCAAATTCCAACAATTCAGTGGTGATTTCCCTTGCACAGACCTCCAGTTGTTTTCTGGATAAGACAAAGCAGAGTGCCGGAAGCATATTATGCTCTACCATATGCTTGCAAACTTGGTTGAGAACATGCTGTCTTTTAACGCGGACATTTTTGGTCTCAAATAAATCCAGCATTTTACGCATCTTGTGATAGTGTGGTTCATTGAATTCGCCTTTGGATGATTGGATAACGAATAATTTATCCGTGGTGTCGCGGATTTGCTTCTCTAGCTCCTTGTCGCGGATGGCCTTGTAAATAGTATTGTTTGTAGTAATGAATGAATAATGAGTAAGAGGCACCACACGATGGTTGGTGGAAGACAGGTAGACGATTTTATTGTAGTCGTCATAATTCGCGTCGTGGCTAGAACGTCCTCTTGTTTCGCACCATGATGCGAATTTTTCAGGCGTGTCAATCGTCGCAGATAACATGACCATTTGAACATGTGATGGCAGCATCATGATGCTTTCTTCCCACACGCGTCCTCTATCAGGGTCGTTTACATAATGCACCTCGTCAAAAATAACACAGCCTAATTCGTTTTCCAGGTCCATATCAAATGCAATCAAGGAAGACCCCGCCCCGCTTTTTTTGTTGTATAAAGTATTGAGTAAAATTTCAGTCGTCATAATAAGCACATCGGCTTCAGGGTTGGTTTTTATATCTCCAGTTAAGATACCAAAAGAGATGTGTGGATACTTGCGCGTAAATTCATAAAATTTTTGGTTGGAAAGTGCTTTAATGGGTGCAGTATAAATGACCTTTTTGCCCTTGGCTACGAGATGTTCAATGGCGAACTCCGCGCTGAGGGTTTTACCGCTCCCGGTGTGTGCAGTCACAAGAACATGATGCCCTTCTACGACCGCTTCAATTCCGTATTTTTGAAAAGTACTTAATTCATAAGGGTACTTTTCAAAGTATTGCTTGTACTTGGCTTCTTGTTCAGCCGGGTAAATATTGGGACAAATTTTAACCATGATAGATATTACTATATATTGATATATGCTGGTCTCTTTATATCGTTTTGCTTAATATATCAAACCATTATGCTCACGTTTTGTTCGGTTGCAAGCTTATATTAGTCGTCACTCAGTAAGCAAGGCAGGAGTTAGGAGTCCAACGCAGGCAGTATAGGATAGATTGAGAATGGATTATGCCGTCGTTGTAACCGGCGGTATGGATGACACCGGGGGTGGCGTTGGTGCCCCGCCTCATCCACCGCGCATGCTACGCCGTCTGCGCCCAGATGTCCTTGATTTACATAAGGAGCAAATGTTGATACGGCGGGTCGTGCGTTTGGATTTGGTTTGTCCGTGTTTGCGTTTGTAATGTCTTCGTGTAGCCATTATATATACTGACGAGAATATATTATCAACACAAATTGAAGTTACCATTACACACTAAATATGGATACTCTTGAACATATTCCGCATATTATTAATAAATGTTTTTTTATCTAAATCCAACATTGACCTGTAATAATTCGTGTCTTTTTTTTCAATGTCACTATATCCAGGTTTCTGTATGACAGAAAGCGGTGTTAATAAAAACCATCCATCTTTACGCTGTAATTTAAACCAATATTTATCAATCGCATATATATGCCCTTTATCTGGATATTTTATTAAACCTTGCACTCCTTCTTTGAAATTATTAATTAAAGTATCATAATAATGTTGCTGGACTAAATATCCAGTGGTGGTTTGACAACGTGTCACTCTTATACAGGTATCATCTATTTGTTTATATGGTGTCATATTGTTTCCTCCAAGAAGAAGGACATCAAATCGTGGATGACATTTCAAAAATTTGGATAATTGATGCTTGAATTTGTCTGGGTCTAAGAAAGTAATGTCATCTTCTACAATAACCACATTTTTCCAATTATTTTTTTTAGCTATTTCAAGACATCTTATATGAGAAATAGAACAACCTATTGCACCATTTATATGTTTGACTGCGTCAAATCGTTGAGGTGGAAATAATGATGAGAAGATCCCAAGTGAATTTAGTTGATTTTCTACATGTTGTTTTCTATCAGTTCTTGATTTAAGGTTGATGTAAAGACAATGCTGTAATAATAGCGTTTCATTACTGGGTATGTTTATTTCCATACGAGGATAAGTATATATTTGCGTATATAAAAAAATAAACAATTTTTATCCTAAACATAATCGGCGGTTGAGTAGTCGTTTTACATTTTTTTCTCTAGTATATTTATGTCAGCGAAACCTGCAGTATTTGAACTAATTATACGACCACCTGATGAAGGTTTGGGTAAGAAATGCTACGCAATGGCAAAAGTGACACATGAGATCGGGACATTTCCAAACAAACGTTATTTTACAACGAATAATCTACGATATATAGGATTATATACCCGAAATGAACAAGTAAATGATTCATACAGATGGTATTTTCAACATCCTATTACGCAAGAAGAAGTATTTTTTGATATTAAAAATCCTCTTATACAATGGAAAACACCCGACGCAACACCTGTGCAAAAAACGGGGTTTATTGAAGTGGAATGCTATGGCAACAAAATTCGTTCTTTGCAGGATTTATCTAGGACAAATTTTAAGCAATACTTGAATAAATTGACGGATAATCAACAAGCAGAATTCAGGGATGCCTTGAAAGAAAATCAAGCCGTACATGAAATAATATCTCCTGCCAGCGTCCTCGTTAAAGGCGGGAAAAAACGCAAAACTATGCGAAAACGGCGACGCAGAAATCACCGCAAAAAGTCAGTCGCGCGGCGCAAATAATATATTGCCAGCAAAATCGGTTTAAAGAGAAGTCGTTTTATATAACTATGTAGTGCATGCATGGGCGGGTGCAACTACATCAATGTTCTTGTAGCTCAGTGGTTAGAGCATCGGTCTTATGAAATTTTCGAAGACAGCCGAGGGTCTGCGGTTCGAACCCGCACTAGAACAGATAAGAATGTATATATTATAAAAAATGTTTATATTTGGACCTGAGCAAGTCATTAAAAGGTTTAAATGCGCGGATGGCCGAGTGGTCTTAAGACCCACTATTGTTATGATGCAAGGGTTCGAGTTCTTTTTCGCGCAAAAAATGTATATATTGTATCTGTTTGTTTATTTCTTTGCGGTGTCTATATAATCTAACAAGTAGATTATACCTAGGGGCATCATCATAGGAATTGCAGCCCGTAACCCAGACCAAAAATAATTTATTTCATTATAATATCCCTTTAAGCTGGAAAATAGCATAGTTTTACGGAATATTAAGTCTATTATAATTCCATATATCGCTAAATAGTACCATTTTGCAGGAAACCCTAATATTACTAGATATAACACGTAAAACAAGGTCATCATACCGCTTGCTATAAACATTGATTCAGCTGATCTGTGTTGACGAAAATATTCTGCCAACCCCCACCCACTTTTATCACTTATACTTTCAAATTTGGTAAAGGTTTGAAATGCTGCATCTCCGATGAATCCAGTAAAGCATGCAATAGAGATATGTTTCAATGTGGTTGAACAATCAGACATTTAATATAGTGGAAGATTATTTTGATTTGGTTTTTAAAAAATATAAAAATGTCGCATAAATATGCTCTTATAGTGTAGTGGTCATCACTCAGGACTTTGACAAGGGTAAAACCTTAAAGGTATCCTGAAACCTGAGTTCGAATCTCAGTAAGAGCTTGTATCAGGTTGGCGCAGCGACAGCGTCTTATGCCTGATACCCACACGCCATAGCTCAGTTGGTAGAGCACTGGGCTGTAAACCCAGGTGTCATGTGTTAGATTCACATTGGCGAGACTTATGCTCTTATAGCTCAGTTGGTTAGAGCGTCTGGCTGTTATCCAGAAGGTCGCAGTTTCAAGTACTGCTAAGAGCGATATTATTATTTGTTGGTTTTTAACAAATAATAATTTAAATACTTATTATGTGCACGTTTATTTAATGTTTTCATATACCCAAACAAACCCTTTTGCAGTTTTTGCCTTTCCATTGCAACAATGATTTACGTTTGCTCTGGTTGTACCTATATATTCTGCTGCTTCTTTACAACTATCAAATGAATTTAATCTATTTCCATGAATATCAAATTGTATTATTTTATTTTTTCTTTTTGATAGAGAAATTTTATTTATTATTTCTTGACTTCATCGGCGACCTTTTAAACTTTCACTTATTTTTTTCTTATGTATTTCACTATGTGGTTTTCCTAGAGAACTTGGACGAGTAAGACCATTTTTATATCTATTTTTTAAAGTCTCCGAAATTTTTTTATAGACACAACAAATAATTTTTAATCAAATTTTGTATTGTATATAATCCGCACGTTAGTTGATTTTAACAAATAAAAATAAAATACTTATATAATTATGCCAGACTCAGAAACAGAGTTAGTTGATATTTCACAAAATAAATATCAAATAAATTTAGACGATAGTTCCAACCCTACAAATGCAATAACCATCTTGATTAGGGAATTAATAAATGATGAATTTTATAAAAGTGAAGACGAAGCAGACAAGGGATTTTTGATTAAAGAAGAAGCTGGAAATAAATTGGTAGGGAATATCATTGAAAAAATAAAAAATGTCGAACCAGAATTAATGCGACGTGTTATAGTTAATTCACATTATGATATAGTACAAGAGGACCGATTTAGAATATTGAATAAAATACGCAAAAATTGTATAAAACATTCGGCGTACCATAATCACCGATATCATCTCTATAAAAATATACTCTTCACTTGTTTCCGTGTCCCACTAATTTTATTAAGCGGCATCAACTCATTTTCGTCCGTGGGCCTGCAACCCTATCTTGAACAAAGTTATATAGCGCTGATAACGGCAATGATTTCTCTCTTCTGTGGAATTTTAACAAGCATAGAGCTACTTATAAATTTGCAAAAGCGAATGGAATTAGAACTTGAATCATACAAAGAATATTCTAAAATTAGCGTGGATATTTATGTCCAATTACAACGCTCGCCATCAGATAGAGGTGATAAAGGAGACCTTGGGAAGTTTTTATCAGAACGATATAACGAGTATAAAGTTCTCTCTGCGCGAAGCAATGGAGTTAACATGGGCGAACGTAATTTTGCGGATGAATTTGAACAAAATGATATTGAAACTAATGACAACGCGTTTAGTGATTATTCGCTTGACAACAAAACAATTATTCCAGATTATGGCACATCTCGTTGCATTATGTGTCCCTCTTGTTGTAAAACAACATTTATATCATGTATTCAAACAATTTATCATTGCTGTTGCGATGGTTTTATAGAAAAAAAAGATCTATTGAATAAGAAACGCGAACGTCAGCGTAGATTGCAACAGAGAGAACATGTTAGACATTCGTCATTAACACACGAAGCAGTATAACGCGCGCCAAAAAACGATAATATTATTTGTTGGGTTTTAACAAATAATAATCAAATACTGATTACGGGCAGTCTTTGTCAATAGTTCCAATGATTGTTCCTATGCCACAACTTGATGAACCATCCGCGTTACTAATTGTGCCGACTAAAAAGAAAAATGAGACAAAATTATCATTTGGTTTATATGTTATTAAACATAACGCGTTTTTCATAATATATAAAATTATATTCTTTTTATATTCTTTATTCGGTCTAATTATGCCGGTTGTAAAAGTCGCGCCACAATTATTTGAGTTCCAAAAACAAAAATGGCGTTGATTATAGATGGTTCATATCATAAAATATATTCGTATTGCATTCATCCCGTTGTATCTGGTTGCGCGTTTTGCTGTTTCGTTACAGCCAAACGATTCGCGGAAATCTTCCAAAACCATGGATCGTCGTATATAATTTTTATTTCTTTACCTGTCAAGAGCAAGTTACGCGCCTTGTTCGCAACATCATTCGAATACCATTTACTAAAATGGATAAAGACGCGTTGAAACTCCTCCCCTTTTTCGTTTTTTCGGTGCACCATGTCAATATGGTCAATTACACCCAATTTTAAATCGTTGATTGTTTTATATACATGTCCACGGGTGATGGTGGCAGCTGTTCGTGGAATACACATGCTTGGTACATTATCTGCAATATTTTTAAAGTTGATGGTTGTTGTCATAATATATTATATTATTTATAGGTTTTTATAAATAATATTTAAGACCCATTTACTTTCATTTTTTTTAGAAACATCCTGGGCAACACACGCACTTCACCTTGTCCATAAATGACCGAGGACGATTCGTCCATTCCGCCTTCATAAGCTCTTTGAATTTGACAAAGTCCATGTCCGAATCAGGCTCATATTGTTGTACTTTGCCATTCACATCAAGATAATCAAAATAATCATAATGAGCATGATTCGTAGCGTTGTACATGTAGCATTGAATAGTAATACAAGTGTGTTTGTTCTCTTCCAGATTGGTTAGTTGATGAATCTGGTTTAATGTGGGACTTATCCATGTAATTTCGTCCTTTTTAAAATCCGCCGTGGCAAATGGCTCAACCCCGTCCTTTTCTCCACACAAAAACGGATATAATTTGACGTGAATTTTTCCGTGCAAAACACGAATAACCGCATCCGCGGAAGCATGGCTATGAATGGGGGAATAATGTCCAATAGGCCATATTTCTACAACATAAGGGATGCCAGGCGATTCGCCATTGTTCTCTCCCAAAGTGATACGCAGGTATGTTTCAAGGAGGTTCGGTTTGTCCTTGTTGAATTCGGTGCTCTTTTCCTTTAATCTTGTATTACACCAGCAACCAGGGGTGGCAATGCTGTATTCAATCGCTTTGGTGAAATCAGGGAATTCAGCGTCGTCTAATACAAATTTTTCACCGGCAATACAATCATATAATACTTGAGAAGTCATGGATAAATTTGACTTGGGTAAATATTTGCTACGAGCTATATCACCCATTATGAGTTCATTGGTATTTTTGACCACAAGAGGTATTTTTTTTGTGATTGGGTCGCGCAACAACTTCAGCGGATGAACAGAGAGACTTTGCTTAGAGATGCAAATATGCGTGAGGCTTTCTAAAAACGCCTTGTTTTCTTTTCGTATATTGTCATCTTTGATCGGGAATTCGTATTTATAAATGATGTTATCTAAACGTGCTTCACCGATTCCAGCATATAATTTCTGGTTTTGTGAATCTAAACTAAACCAGTAATAAGCGCCTGCCTTGTTGGTTAAACCCTGATGGTTGTCACTATCGTCTAAATGCACATCATTCAATATTCGTGCCACCTTTACATTAGTAGCCGTTAATTCGACATGTATTCCATCTGCTTGATTCTCATCGTAAAAGGTAAACTCACAAGGGAATGTGTTCTCTCTACATTCAAAAATAAATACCCCTTGTCCGTGGATAATTAATTTTATGTCGTCGTTGGACATGTTGCTATTTTGGCTAAATAAAAGAGCCTTTGGTGAAGTGTCTTGTGCAAACGTTACACTTTTCATCATTCTATATTATATAACAATAACATATTTCGCGAGAGAATCCGATTTATAGGTGCGGAATAGTAATGACGCTTGAGCTTTTGCATGTATCTTCAGCAACAACCGATGCAGGACATGCAATCTGCAGAGAAGGTATATGATCATTTTGTCCCCAGCACGTATATGCGCCGTTTAATATTTGATTATTACATTGAAGCGCCACATAATCCGCGCCACCAAAGGCATTGCGCAGCGTATCTGCGTTCATATTTTTACCAATATATTCTTGTAGAATTTCGGGGGTGGGTATATAATTTGTCAAGCTGAGTGCGCGTTCAAAGTAATCGAGCTGGGTTAAGCCGCTGCAGGTGCCATGTTTGGACCATTCGTGTTCCCAAAAACTATCATAGGATGAACTATTTATATCATATTGCACATCGGGCCAATATTCAATCATTTTGTTAATGCCAATTTGTTGTGGAATGCCCGCGTCAAATGGCTCCGTTGTACAGGATGCAGGGTATCCGTTGACGGCATATTGTGGCCACAGACCATGTATCGTGAAATTGGTTTTCCAATAAGATTGTGGACTCTCACATCCAGGATAGTTCTGGTTATAACAAAACCCGGGTGTCCATGAATAGGCATACACATATATTAGTTGCTGTTGCTCCTGGCTATGCGCACTCATGAACATAGAGAGAAATAAACATAGAGAGAAAATAGTTTGCAATAAATACATTTTATTATACATTAGTATAGATATTATATTGTTTACAAACAAACAAAATATCTAAACGTTTGAATGGTATTATTTTAGTACACATAAATAATAATGAATATTTGTTCTGGAGAGAAAATACAAAACTTGTGTGAATTTTATTTGGGAACCAAAGAGCAATTGAATTGTAACCCATTTGTAAAAACGCAACATTTTAAGCATGTAGATATAGATTCATCCGACATTTGCAGTACAATATCAAATATGAATAGTAAGAATTTGTTTTGTTATATTCCTCTGTTAGAAACACATTTACATATATTAGTTAATGTATTATCACAAGTGAAGAACCCAATTAATTTAATTTTTCATAATGGAGATACCGCCTTTACGCAAGAGTGTACCAGGTTACTAGAAAACCGGAATATTACATGTATTTACACCCAGAACTTGAGTGTTCCGCCCAATGATAGGCTAAAACCAATTCCTATCGGTGTTGCTAATTCAATGTGGGCTCATGGAAATATATATACATGGGCGTCAGTGTTACACACGCCGTTGCCAAATAAATCAAAACACATATATTTCTATTTTGATATTTATACAAACATACATAAACGACAGGGATGTTTTGATATTATTTGCGCAAAAGGAATTGAGTCTCAGTCAAAAAGGTCGCTACCTGAGTATTTAAAAGTATTATCATTACATAAATATGCCATTTGTCCCGAAGGTAATGGAATAGATACGCATCGGTTTTGGGAATGTTTATACTTAAAGGTCGTCCCTATTTGCCTGAGGAATATTGTCACTGAATATTATAGTAGACTATTCCCAGTGGTCTTACTCGATAAATGGGAAGATTTGAATGTTGAATACTTACACTCGTCGTATGCAACATATGATTGGTCAAATTATGACAAGTTATTTGATATTACATTTTGGATAGATATGTAATAGTTACACTTTATATCTTTGGTTATAATCTCCACAAAGTTTGGTATTGATGTAATATCTTGGTAGCACCCATTTTTTCTAATTCCTGATTTACTAGTGATCCTTTTCCTGCCATATTAGGATTAAATTGTCCCTTTAATGTTGTATATATTGGACAATTTTTTCCGTCATCTAACCATTCAGGCGTTAATGGTGTATCATCAATTAAAATAATACTATTTTTGTGAAGTAAATGCTTTATTTTATTGAATTCGGCCAAATGATGCTCTGCGGACGGCGACGGGTTCAAAAAATCTACATCATAGCTATCCAAGTATAAAAAGTCAATCATATTGTTAATCTTTGGTAAATAATCTAGACTATTCGAATGAATAACGTCGGTTTTATCACTTGTGGATGCATTTGCTTCATCTACAGAATGTTTATTTAAATCAACAGATACTACTGAGCCATCGTAGAAATTTACAAATTTATCCCATAATAATGTACTTTTGGTGCCATGGGCAGAACATCCCGTTTCAACAAAATTAAAATAATTAAGGTTATTATTGTACATGATTAATTGTCTTAGTGCTTCTTTTATGGTATAATAATTAATGTGTGTGAAAAATATATTATTATCATGGTGGTTTTCTTTATTGAATCCAGGAATTAAGGTACCATATACATTAGCGAGTGTTTCATGAGAAGTTTTGTTCGATTGCTTATGGAAAAACATATCATATACTTCCATTTCAAATTTATTCCAACTTTCTACAAAATTGTATTTTATAAATTTGGTCAAATTTTTACTATGTACATGCAAATTGACTATTGGTATAATATTGGCGCCAACTAGTAAGTGAGGTACTAATGCATTATATTTGGGGTCAGGCTTCCATATTATATTATAATTTGAGTAGTTTATTAAACAAGTTTCGTTGACAAAGCCACTTGTGTCTCCACGTCTATTTCTTGGATCAACGCCACCGAGATATTGACCGATAGCTGCTGCATCAAATATGCAATTAAATTTATCAAAATTTTTAGTTAAACTTGTTAATTCAGAGCTACTATTATCCGTGGGGAATATTGGAAATGTATCTACTAGGTCGGGACGTTCATTATAACATAATCCCCAATTTTCCATATCATTTAAATTATCTTTGAAATGTTTCAAGCATTCTTCAAGCACCTGAGAGCTTGGAATATACATAATTCCTGGAATGCAACGCGTTTTAGAATCCATAGTCAATAAAATTTTATTGTGGTTTTGTAGATTTAACTCGTCCAAGTCTTTATAAACTAATATGTCGTTTTCTATGTGCACTATTGATTCTTTACTATGATGACGCATATATGTTAAAAGTGTTTGAAATCTAAATAATGCAAGTTGCCAAAAGCCATTACGATAACTATTTTGCAATGTCTTGTGTAATTCTCTATAAGATGGCATAAACCCTTCAATAGCAATAACCTTTACATTTGTTTTATCATAATTAGTTATCAATATACAATCAGTAATTACAACTATATTATGATTGTTGAACTTATGTAAACATTCAATAGCATGTAAAATGTATTCCTGAAAAGTATTTAACATAACTAGTACTATTTCCATTTTATATATATAGTTACTACAAACTATATTTATATTGGTTAACGCAATGATATATAGTTGTTCACGTTTATCATTGGAAATTTTCAGATATTATCACTTATAATTTTATCTGACATTCCTTCTAGATTAAATAAATGTTTAATTTGATTATAATACAATAACATGTTGTTGTATTGTGTTTCAGTAATATTTAATAGTTTATTTTCGAGTGTAGTTATTTCTGAAACATGTATACTGATACATAACTTGTTGTAATCAATCACATCTTTGAATGGAAGCCAGTTAATGTCATTCCAGATATATACTGGTATAGTTCCAAGTTGAAAGCATTCAAAAAATCTGAAAGATGATCGTCCGTATCCTCTAGGCGCTAAAGCAAATTTGGATAGAATGGTATTAGTAATAAATAGTTCTTGTAGATTTTTGCTAACACATGGATCCCAGCCACCTGAGTTGATTAGTTTGAAATTTGGTTTTGTTTCTAAATTATCAAACATAACCTGCCTTACGTTCGGATGAACATTATTTGAAGTAATATTTCCAACAAAAGAGCATAATATAGTCTTCTCGTCAAATCTCATTTTTTGAATAGATGATAATGTGTTGTTTACATCTTGATAAATCAATGGAATTGGTATATCGCCGCTACATGCTCCATATATGGTTGTATTTGATGGTAATTTTAGAAGCGGTCCATCATCGTGTTGTACTATAGTAAAATAACCATGTTCGCTTGGATTGTTTTTTAACCAATTATCTAGTTCTTCTTGCATGTCTTGTTGTTTATGTTGAAACCAGTTTTCAATTTGAAAATTCGTCCATAATGCAGGTATATATTTTTTAATTAAGTATGGTTTGTCAACCTTTAATTTATTGAGAAAGTATTCTTCAAGATAAAACCCGCTCTTAAATGGTGGATACGTGTCCTTATTTTTACAATAAAACAATTCACTTTGATTAAAAAGATTGATATTTATCATATCATTATGTATTTTGATTTGTGGAGGCTCTACCCAAAAACTATTAATATTTAATTTTCGAAATAGATCATTTAACGTCCAGTCATATGAATCGTTAAATTGATTATAGTTATCATATAGTTTTTTAGCACATTCTTTTGTAATTAAATAAAATGATGAACATTTTGTACCTCCATGACATTGAAAAGTAACTTCGTTTGATTTTGGGTATACTAATAGGTCATTTTGTACATTCTTTTCAATATAATTTGTCCAGTCATTATCGAATACTATATCCCATTGACCATACGTTTCAATTAATTGATATATATATGTATTCACTATGTTTTGTATATCATTATTAGTAAAACGTATATTGTCTTCCATTATGACACCATAATCATATTTATTTTCAACAATATGTTTTAAACATAAATAATGTTTACATGCACAAGATATCTTTTGTTTAGATATAGAGTTATTAAAGGTTATATTTGTTTTATTTGAATCTATAATTAAATGTTCATTTAATTCATGTGTTTTTGGATAGCTCATATAAATTACATCTTTGGGATCTAATCCATGTGTAATAAACTCACTTGTCATATTATCTCTTTTATTGTTAGAACCAGAACAAATTAAATAATATTTGATGGACTTGTTACGAATCTCGTTTACTATATTTATATTTTTTGGTCTAGTTGATAATTTGGAATAACTAGGTATAATTACATTATCTCTATAATCAATACAATTTTGGATGGTGGTTAAGTATGTACTTCCATCGTGTACAATATGACTATATTCTAAGTTGTTAACTATACGTAATTCAATGTCGTCAAATTGTTGAAATAGTAGCAAATTAAAATAAATTACATCGCATGCAGTAATGTTATTCATAATGGAATTATTATACATGATATTATCTACGGAATGTTTGGTAATAATATAATTTCCAGTGTTTAATAACGTTAAAAACATATAATGAGTCATATAATATTGTATATTATACTTTGTAATAGTGTGATTTGCAAAATCCTTAAAACTAAATTTAGGTTTTGCAAATGAAGGTGATAATATAATAGACTTGGGAAATCCAGATTCATTTTGTCGGATATAATCTTTTGCATTTATAAAGTATGCTTCGTCACAAAAGTTATCTGAATCAATGAGCGCAATGTATTTATGTTTGGCGTAAGAACATACTTTTAACTTGTTTTTAAATACTCCTAATCTGGAATCATTCTTGTGTATTTGAATTCTTGAATCATTATTTATAACATCTCCAAACATATTCATTATTTTTGCATAATCTTCTCCATTTTCATCACAAATAATTATTTCGTCGATAATATTTTTTGTAAGTGTCACTATATAAGATATTAAATTTTTTTGTAAAAATGTGTCGAATCGGTTCATAGTAGGAATACATAATGAGATTTTAACGGGGTCCATAATATAGTTGTTTTAATATATATGTTAATGTGTTTAATATCTTTTACACATTTTAACATTTCAAATGCCGAGTTTGATATAGTTAAAATTATATAAAAATCGACGTTTGAAATGAAAAAATGTGTAAAAATCCAAAGGTGTACATGTCTAAATAGTAGGAGGGTGTGGGAACCTAGGTTCCCACTGAAAAAAAAATTGAAAGAGAAGTAAGTGAAAAGCCGAATGTAAAAAAGGTGAAAATGTTAAAGAGGGGAAGACCAAGAAAGGTGGAAAAGGTGGTAAAGGAGTGGTTGGGAGAAAGGGAGGAAAAAG
>JACCDO010992526.1_pt1 | contig 23885 bp, 11 predicted proteins | sample 7446101 | NCBI WGS metagenome assembly JACCDO01 (sample SAMN15323440, study PRJNA562643) | freshwater metagenome | isolation source: river surface water | place: USA:Blue River Watershed | collected 2017-08-16
GGGCCTTACGTACAAAGCCCTTAAGGTGTTTAATTGCAGATGCTGGTTATCAGTTATCCCTGCACGGAACCTTTCTCAAAAGGCTTAAATTTAAAGCACGTTCATAGATATAAATTTTCAATTTTTTCAATACTATTTAAAAGCGTATATTCTAAGATAATTAATAAATGAATATTAATAATTATCTTACAGTTTATCAATATAATAATAAAATAAGGTGTGGTGTTAACTCAGATGGTGGGTATGTTATCGCAGATTTAAATGGGTATTATGATTGTTATATTTCTGCTGGAGTTTCAAACGAAGAAAGTTTTTCTCGAGATTTTATTGAAAAATATAATATGGATGAATATAATAGTTTTGCATTTGATGGTACAATTAATTCGTATCCATATAATTATACTAACTCAATATCATTTATAAAAAAAAATATTAATAAACACAACGACACATCAAATACTAATTTAACATATCTTATTTCAAGATATGATAATATATTTTTAAAAATGGATATTGAAGGCGGTGAATATAAATGGTTAATGGGACTTAATGAAAAACAATTAAATAAATTTAAACAAATTGTAATTGAATTTCATGGAATTAACGATGACTCTTGGGGATGTTTACAATCAGATAAAATAGCATGTTTAGAAAAATTACAAAAAACACATTATATAGTTCACGCACATGGTAATAATTATGGGCCTGTTCAAAATTCAATTCCTTCCGTTATTGAATTAACTTATGTTAATAAAAAATGTTTTTCAGAAACACCATGTTTGAATTCAACTATCTTACCGATTACTGGATTAGATTTTTCAAATAATCCTAATCACAAGGACATTAATTTAAACTTTTATCCTTTTGTTTCAAGTACGTAATCTTACTTATTATAACAATTTCCAGAATAATATTGATTAACATAACTTGCTCCTTTATTGTTTTTATAATAATCTTTATAAGTTTTAAATATTATTATTTTATCAAATTCGTCAAATATTCCATTATTATGATTAGAATAATGCAATCCAATGTTTGGATGCTTTAGTAATCGTGTATCTAATTGTAGTTTTTTTAATTCCTGGTAAACTAAACTTGGTCCTGTAACTAAAAAAACATCATTTGGATAAAATTTCTTTGAACTGTTTTTAACAATTTGTTTAATGCAATTTAAAAATAATTGATTATTTGGTTCAGAACACATGAATGCATTATATATTGATATTTGATCTTTCTCAAATGTATTTTTTACTAATATACATTTGTCATTTGAATTTATAATATTTCTAAATGGTTTTGTTGGAATCATTTTACAATCAATATATATACCACCTTCTTTATATAATAAACAATATCTTAGCAAATCAGCCTTAAATGGTCCCAAGTTTAATGTTTTAAATGCATCTAATACATCATCATTAAAATTTTTACTAATGTATTCTTCTGCATCAAAGTCTGTTAAAAAATTATATTCATATTCTGGATTTAAATTTTTAATAAGTTTTATTGTGTTTGCCATTTCTATATCCATATCATTTGATTTCCAAGTTTGAAAAATTTTTTTTGGAATTATTTGCTTATATTCATTTACAAACTCTAATTTTTCAGGTAAATCAATTAAATAAGATTTTGTACTTGATAAACTTTTGCCAAGCTGATAAGAATATGATTGTCCATTAATTTCAATTTCTAAAACTAAATCGCTATCCCAACCAGTTTTAGAATCAGTTCTAATTATATCAAACACAATTTTATTATTTTCGATAATTTTATGTGTGGTAAATATTTTAATATCACTAATATTAATTTTTATTTTTGTTTTCATATTTATAATTTGTTTTTTGTATTCTGATAAATTTCCAAAAATATACAATTTTTTGTTAAGGATATTTTTTAAAAATATTTTTTTATTTTCCTGATTAAGTTCAATAAAATTATTATTATTTAAGTTTGATAAATTCAAACAAATACTATCTTGATTTTTTTCAATACTAATTTGTAAATCTGGTTGATTAGTTGAATAATTTATTGGTTTATCTAAATCAAACAAATCATAAATAACAGGATAAGCATAAAGATCTTTTTTAATATTATTTAATGTTTTATCATTTATTGTTTTTATTTTTAACAAATTAACTAGAATTTTTCCATATAATGTATCTGAATTCCCAATTACCCAATCAAAATTAGTTATTTGTTTCAAATATTTGTCTTGAGAATACTGATTCCAATAGTGTAGCACTATTAAATCTGGAGAAATCTCATTTGGCTTTTCAAAAATTAAATCAGTGTTTTCCCAACTCGGTAATAAAAAATTACCTGGTTTTAAAATTGTAATATTTGAATCATGTTTTGCAATTTCCCATGGTAAAAATGTTGAAGCCTCTTGCCAGCCATCAGGTTCAAAAAATGTTTCATAGTTATTTATCCAATTATTTATAAAGGTACCATTTGGTTCCGACATCATAATTGCATTACATAACCCCATGTTTTTTCCTGATTCAGTAATTTCATTTGCAATAACAAATTTATTATAAAGCAAGTCTGTATATGGCCTAACACAAATTGTGTCAATATCTAGGTAGACACCACCAAGTTCTTTTAATTTCACTAATCTTAATATATCAGACTTGTGAGCTATTTTTTTAATTTCTTTAGCACCAATATGTGTTGGTATTGGAACTTTTACTGTTTCACATAATTCCTTTGTTTTTTCCCACCAATGACCTTGGGGTTCATAATGATAATAAAAATAAATTTTGTCCGGATTATTTATTACCTTACATGATAGAACTGCAATATAATAAACAAATAAAAAATCTTCTTTTTGTTCTCCAAGTCCATAATTAAAATGTGCAATATTTGGTATCATTAATTAGTTAATAATACCAGGGCTTTAAATCAAAATTTAATCGCGTATCATAACACATTGAGCAACCGGGATTGAACTAGTTTGAACAGGTGTTACTATTTGATATATGGTTCCACAACCATTACATTGTTCTTGAATATCATTGATTCTAACAAACCGTCCAAGTATATTTGGTGGTCTACCGGTACTTAAACAAACTTCACATTCATAATTTGTTTTTGTTCTTGTTGTGTCCAAGTTATAGCTTGAATTTGCAAAAACAGAATAAATTGATTTAAATATATTACCAATCGTTTCCATTGGGAAATTTAATAAAATAAGAATTAACAATTTTCTTTATCAATTTTTCTATAGGGTTTTCACATATACAAGTTATTTTTACAAATGTACTCAAATACCGGACCATGTAACTTTTCCTTTGCAAATGTTTGGTCTGACAATAAACTGGCTTTAATTATTGTTGAAGATACTTGGTCGGTATTTTCTAATGTAATAAACCGAATGTTATGAATTTTTTTGTCAGATAAATTGGATCTTTCCAATTTACAACCTTGTCTACTTATTACAAGCAAGTTTGTTGTGCGAATTATTTCTCCATTATCTTCCCATTTCCCGGCCGATAAATCATTAAATGTATCTGTGCCCAAACAAAATGTATATTCAATTGAATTATTAAGTGGTTTTAAATAATTTAATAAGTCAATTGTACCTACTGGATCTGCTTTACCTGTTAACTTATTGTAATATTCAAATGCATTTTGTTCAATTGGCAAAACTTTACAGCCTGGTAAATCCTGAAAATTTAATATGGCTAAATCCATCCGGGTTTTAAATGGTAATAAATTTTTCTTGGAACTAAATGTGTGTTCATAAACTGGTAATATCCAAATTTCATCAAATAATTTTTGCCCAGCAATTTGTTTTACAATACCACGATGCCCGGTGTTCCCGGTTGGTGGATTTCCTGATAGTCCAAATAACAGTACCTGAGATTTTTTCTTTGGATAAAAATACTTAAAAGCTAATACTCCAGCAGCTAGGATAATTAAAAACAATATTATATACAAGTCCATTAGTTTGATTATTTAATAGAGTAAAATTATAAAAATTTCAATTTTATTGGTAATTAATTTTGGTAACACAATTTTGAAAAAGTTTAATAAATAGAACAACTTATTGATTGATAACGTCAGATAAATAAAAACCACCAACCTTTGCCATAGTTTGTCTAATAGATTCGATTGATTTTGCAGAACCATCTGTTTCTATTGGGTCTAACACTGTAACTTCCACATTGATTTTTTTAAAGCACCACATATCAAAATTCAATAGGTCAAAAACATTTTGTCTGTACTTGAGAACAACCGGCTGAACCGGATATCCTAACTTAAATGCAGTACTTCTAAATTTACAAATTGTTTTATGTTGTGTTAACATACCTTCAGGACATATCATTAGTTTAGATTCTTCTGGATATGACTGGAAATAATTTTTAATAACTTGATAATTTGATTGGGTTGGTTCGGATTTTTCTTTTGTTTTATTTTTGTCTTTAATAATCACATTAGGTAGAATTTTCGTAATAGCTCGTCCAAAACTTAACGTATTAATTATTTCCGATGCAACAAAACCAAATACATTTTTTGGATTTGTCAATGAGCCAACAACAAGCAAATCATGATAATTTGTGTGATTGCAAATAATAACACGCTTGTAGCTGGAATCAAGTAATTTTTCTTTTGATTGTTCAGAACACTTAATTCTGATGTCAAATAAATTTACCAGATAATTATTAAGAAAAAACAAATATCCAATATCAATTGTGTTTGTTAATAATTTCCAATACAACTGGATAAATATTGGTATGGTTTTAAATAACCGGTAAACACCACGAAACCTATCAGTCCAAGTAAATCGCACAGGTTTTCTTACCACACTCATATAATTTAAGTTTTTTTGGGAAAAAGTTTCAAAGTTAGATGGATGTAATAGTTCTCCTCTGGTTTCTCCACATTGAACACAATGGGTTGTATAACATTTTTCTGTCAGATGGTGTAAATGATTGCATTGGGAAAAAATACCCACTGGTTTGTATGTGGCAGAAAACCGTTCCTTACACCCTTGACACTTATTACTAACTATCATTAATTTATAAGTAATTACATGTTAATAATTTATAAATCAATATTTTTTTACTAATTTTTGCTTTTTTTAATTAATTCCTCACAAAACATTCGACCTTCGTGGAATAATGTTAATGATACCACCGCTTTACCTATTCCGATAGCTTGACCACGAAACATTCCTCGCAATCCAAATTTCTTACTATCCACAACTAATTCTTTGATTGCATCTGATAATTTAACAGCAGGAGCTGAAATTGAATTTGTTTGCATAATTACTTCCAGACGCGAAAGCGGATTTGTTATAACCACATAAATAGGACTGACAAGCGCAGAGGCAATTAAATTAGCACTGGATTTTGAAAAGCTAAACATGCTGTCAGATTCTGACCCAGATAATTTTGCTTGAATAAGCTTTTGTAATTTAGGTTGCCCAACCAATCCTGTTGATGCACTTGCAGCAGAATGTGCAATTAGCGGAGTCGTTCCGCGGAAAAGCGGCTTATAGTTATACAAACCTGCTTCTTTAATAATAGACCCCATTGATTTAATTTGCCCAGTAGTTTTTAATTCCACACGTTGTTGTTTTTCAATCATTCGAATAGGATTGATACAATAAGCAGAAAATACACTAGCCCCGATAGCTGAAACCATATTAGGTTCTGTTTGTCCAGTTAGTGCGGTAATTCCCCAAAAAAATCCAAATTTAGGAGCTGACTTTGAACTTGCACCAAGTAGTCTTGGAGTAATTCCTGATAAACTTGCAGAAACTGGGGATTTGGCAAAAATACGATTTGCTTCAGCCCGAGCTATTTTTGGATCCACCATAGCACCTGTTGCATCTTTAGCATATTGCTGAATTAGCTGACGATATGAAGTTATTGGGTTATCTAATGTAATTTGAATTACTGACCCTCCCATATAGGCCATAAAGCTTTCCCATTTGCTTAATTTTAAAATTTTGTCTTTAGATTCCATATGATATAAAATAATATTTATTATTTATATATTTATCAATATTTTTACGACTATTTTTATAAAAATTGAAATTTTTTAGTTATTTATAATCAATTAAACTATTAATGGACCAAATTATAGATGAACCATTTAGCTCAATACTGTCTTTTGATTTTTTTGATTATTACCATAAATGTATTAAAATTGAATATCAGGACCAAAATGAATATACATCAGAATTTGATAATTTTGTTTGGGATATTTTCCATAGACTAAACTATGATTATTTAGCGGGTAAAAAAAAACTTGTAACCGAGTCTATTGATGTTGAGGTATTAAAAATAACCTTTCCAACTATTGAGAGTTTTACGGGAAATCTTGTTTTCCAAAGTTACAAAGGAAACTACAAAACACCAAATAATCAGATTTTGGAAACGATTATACAGTCTTGTCCAAATTTAAAATATATGGAACTACATAATTTAAATCCAATTAAAAATGATGATAAAATAGTTCTTAATTTGGATGTACTAATGAATAGTTCTTTGGAAAATTTTATTATTAAATCATTTGTTCAAATTACCCAAGATAATTTAATTATTGAATTTAATTTTAATCAAGATTCAAATAAAAAAATTAATATTAAATTAAATGTGGATAATGATTTGTTAATTCTGTTATCGGAAAAATATAATGGGTATGGTATTTTTTTTATAATTTAATATATATTTAATATAAATGAATAAAGAATATCCAAAATGTTTAATATTTTTAGGTCCGCCTGCAAGTGGTAAATCAAAGTTTCAAAAAATAATGATTGAACGTTATAATTTGCCACCTGTAGGTTTACAGGAAAATATCGAATTAAATTTTGAACCATATGAAAACACAATTAAAATTAACCCTGATAAATATTCTTATTTGGGATCAAAAAACATATATATTCCAGATAATTTTGAAATTAATAAATTAGATGTAAGTGTAAAAGATGAATTAAAATTAAATAAAGAAATTCTTAAAAAACATTTATTAAATTATTTTAAAGGTGATAGTAATCACACTTATTTATGGGGAATAGATGACTTAATTTATAAATGTAAAAGTAGAAGTTCGTCTATTTCTATTAATAATTACGTAATTAATAAATTAGTTCAAACATCAAATCAAAATGGTACTTTAATTAATTTGGAAAAAGAGGAAAAAAATTTTAAAAATTTATTAAAACAAACCTGTCAAATATATATATATTATATTTGCTTGTTAATTGAAAAAACAATAGAAAATCACGATTTTACATATGTTAATACTAATCAAAACAGTGGGTTTACCACAAGGAAAAACTATGTGTCAAGATTAATGCAATCTGATGATTCTTTATTTACTAAATTATTGCGTTATTGTAAAATATTTGAAAACTCAAACCCAGAAATTGACAATGTTTCTGATGCTATTGAAGTATTAAATTATTTAGACAATATAATTTTTGCATGTAATACACAAGAAAATACACAAGAAAAATCACCAGAAAATTCTAATAAAGAACAGGAAACAATAAATGACAATATAAAAATAAAAAATTATGTTAAAAAAGTAATACATACTATTAAAAAAATAATTTTAAATGATGATTCTATTAAAGACGAATATTTAACTGTTGATAAACTTTTAGAACAAATTATTGCAGAACAAACTAAAAATGAAGGTCCAATAGAATCTTTAAATTCAATATCAATTAGCACCTTAAGAAAATTTATAAACCACGTAATATTAGAAGAAAAAATTACAAAAATTAAAAAACATATTGTTTATAAATTATATTACACATCATATTGGATAACTAGAAAAGAAAAAATTATATCATTTGCAGATTCATTTATTAGTTTTGATGATGTCCAAGAAAATATATTAGACACCCTAGTTAAAAATAAAATTAATTTCATATGGGAATCTGTTGGAGATAATTTAAATAATTCATGGTTTTATAATCAAGTTAAGGAATTATATGAACATAATTATAGAATTTATTCCATGATTCCAATGGTTGAAACCGAAACTTTAAAATTAAGAATGTTAGATAGAACTAAAGAATCTATTAATATGAATAAACCAAGAGTTTTTTTTGATATTAGTAATATTAATAATGATACTTTAGAAAACAAAATAAAAAAAATATATGATTCATTTAAAATTATTGCAAATATGATTTCAGAATCTTCAATTTTTGATAATAGACTAATTAAACCAAATATACAACAATTCAATAAATATAATGAACGAGCTGATAAGATATATTTTAGAAAAAATATTTTATCATGCGAAGAAGGAATGTGTTTAATTATAAATCCTGAAACATCAATTTATTATCCACCAAAAAAAAATTTATTAAATTTGCAATCAAAAGAAGAAGATTTTGAAAATATTCATGTTCAATATATTAATACACTTCCATATAAAGATGCGTATGATGATGTTTCTAATATTGCTACATCAGCTGATATAGTTAAAGTTCATTTTAATAAATTATTAATGAAAATTAATGAAACAACTGATACAATAAATAAGTTTAAGCTCAATATTAATACAGTTTATAATTTTGTTAATAACAAATCATTTAGAAAACAATGGTATACAGAAAAGAAAAACTTTGTTTTTGAGGATAAAACTCATATACCAGATATTTTTGAGATGACCAAAAAATGTAATATTGAATTTTCTGAAATTAGACATAGAATAGAAAATAATGTATGTAAATCAATTATTCCAACAATTTATGAATTATTAAAAGATAATATTGGAAGTAATATTGATTATTTAAATGTATATGCTGATATCGATTCGTATGACCTAATAACCAACTTGGTAGGCGGTAATACTGCTGAAATAATTAATAAAAAAATAGAAAAAATTAAAACTTCGACTTGGAATATATCAAAAACCTACTTAAGAATAAATGATGATAAATTATTTATTGAATCTTTATTAGGTTCTTTGTTATTATTAGAACTTATCAATAGAAAAATTATTAATTCAAGCGAATTTAATAAATATAAAAACCATCAAACAATTTTGTTTAGAATTGGTGAAAATCAAGTAAGACTTCCCCCTGAATCCGAATGGGCATATGATAATAGAAATAAATTAATATTAAAAAAATTAGATAATCATAATAGATTTTCATCTACATCACCTTTTATAATAACAAAAAATTTTATAAATTATGGAATAAACGATTGGACTGAGCAAATTAATCAATCACATGTAGCTAAATTTAATCAATATTATAATTTAACAGGTGAAGCCCAGAAACAATATACACCACCCCAAAAATTAACTGATACTTGTTTAATATCTGTGTATTTTATACCCTATAAATCAAGATTAGGAATTAAAAAACAAATATATAATATTAATAATATTAATGATCCAGAAAGATTTGGTCAATCGAATGAAACATGTATTTTACCCAATCATGAATTAATTCCAATAAAAATTTACCCAAATAAAGATGAAAATTCATCAAAAGAATTTACAGTTAAAATAGAAGGATTATTACCAGAAGAGGATACCCCTTCATTAGAATTAAAAATGAAAGCAAATATGGCACTATATGATTTTAAAGATAATGAAAAAGATTTTATGAATAATTTGGTTTTTATACCTGACTACCTTAGTTGGTTGATTAATAAAATTTCACCAACTGCTTTAAGTTCAACAGATAGCATCGTTAACTTTATTTTTAATTCTGTATTTCATAGTGGTTTTATTGGCGTAAAAGAAAATGAAGTATTAGTTGGGCCTTATCAAATTAATAAATCAATCCCACTAAATAAAAACTATATTGAAAGAAATACGGTAAAAATTAAAAAAGAATTACTGAAACTATTAGAAAATGAACTCAATCAAACAGATAGTTACCACCAAAAATATCTCAAATATAAAAATAAATATTTACAGCTAAAGAAACAAATTTATTCCATTTGATTAATATTATTAATTTAATATTTTTAATATTAACAAAAATCATAAATTAATTAGTACTGGGCTACTTTAAGCTACTGCAAAATCAGTATTAACTCGGACAGTATGATGGTGTTGAATCATCATCATATGTAGATGGTAGATAGTCACAGGAACTGGATTGAGTTCTTGCAATCACGTACGGCTGTGTTGTTGCAGTTCGTGTCAGAACCAAAGGTGAATCGTCTTCATAATCATCCATTGGACATGATAATTGTCGATCATCCCATTGTACAGATGGCGTATCGTCTTGACCCGATGCAACTCGTCCAAGCATATTACCAAGTGCATTAGCGCATCCTTGTACATACCCAATGTTGAAGTTTAGAGCAGATGTTGGAGGCAATCCAAAACTAGCAACTTTTACAATTGTATCTTGATTTGCACCAGCGAGGATAAAAGTTACAGACGACTCTGGCTTTGATAAGGTCTCGAGATAGCCCCGAAGAATCGCGGAAATTGCTTCATCTGTATTCTCAGGTTTTGAAGCATTTTCAACACCGTCAGTTACAGTAATGACAATTCGTCGACCATCGTATTCTGGTGACTTAATCATTTCATCAACAAATTTAATTGCATCATTGAGTGCAGTCTGGCCATCAGCATGTAGTGGTGGTATCAAACTAAAATTTTTCAAATTGGTTTGAGGAAGAACTACCTGGACATTTGTTGAAAAAGTAACAATTGTAATGGTAACTTCATGACCTTCAAATTGCTCTTTGAGATGACTAAGTACATCATTCATAGCATCTGTTAACTTTTGAAGACTTGAGGACATCGAACCAGATACGTCTTCAATGATAACTATGTGTGTAACACATTTGATACCAGACATACCAGAAGAAATAGAAGCAGCGGTTGCAGCGGCGGTAGAAGTAAAATTAGAATTGGAATTAACGGTTCTTTGCATTAAGAGCAAAATCTTTAATACAAACTAGTGATTAAAAATTTCAATTTTTTATAAAAAATTGATTTAGTTTTTTTATAAATAGTTATTCTTGTCTATAATAAGAATGGGTGTTAAAAGTTATTTATTCTTTTTTGGGTTTTTACTCAATTTAATCTCTGGGTTTGCAAATACTAATGCTATTACTAATGCCAAACCTACATCTGGGTTTGCTATTACTAATGGCAAACCCACAACTGTGACAGAACTTGATGTTAACCAATATGTTGGTCGTTGGTATCAAGTTTATGGTGCTCCAACCAACACATTATTTCAAGGATGGGGCAAATGCATTACTGCTGACTATGGGGTTTTACCAAGTGGAAATGTTAGTGTAGTTAATTCTCAACTAAACAAACAAAATGAACTTGAACAAATTTCAGGCTATGCATATTCAGAAAATCCAAGCGAACCAGGTCAATTTACTGTACATTTGGATGGAGTTCCTGTTGATTCGCCTTATTGGGTTGTTAAATTAGGCGAAGTTATTAACAACCAATATGCTTATTCTATTATTACTACCCCATCTGGTATTTCCAATTGGGTCTTGGCAAGAAATTTAACCGAATTTGCTAACAAGTATGATAGTGAAGTAGTTGAATATTTAAATGGAAACAATTACAGATTTGTTCCAATTTCCCAAGATAATTGTGACTATAATTATGCACAAACAAAATCTAATCAAATTTTAACTTCGAATTATAAATCCGAATGCCAAGTCGCAACTTATTTATCAAATGCCGGGTTTCCACAATCTGCAATTCCAACTATGGTATGTACTAGCAAATACGAAAGCTCATTTAATTGTGATGCTTATCATAAAAACACAGATGGTTCGTCTGATTATGGACTTATGCAAGTAAACAGCTATTGGTGGTGTTCTGGCGATCCTACTTCCAAATACAACGGTTGCAGTAAATCATGTTCCAGCATGTATGACTGTCAAACTAATGCTAATTGTGCTTATACCATTTGGAAACAACAAGGTTATAACGCATGGTATGGTTACAAGTCCCATAAAGCTGAATGTGATTCATATAAACTAAATTGTTAATTATTTTATAAAAAAAATATCTTATTTATAAATTAATTAGGCTAGGCTGACATTATTAATATCTTCACCAAATGGACTTGAATTAAATTGATATAATTCAAAACCTGTTAAATCACTTATTTTAATAATTTGGTCTTTACATATTAAAGCACCACATATATTATTCAAATTAGATTTTTTTGTTTTTAGTAATTCAATTGAATGTCTGTCATCAGTATTAATATCTGATACAAATGTTATTAGGTAATCAGCTAATCCAATTCTTAGACCTTTAGTTGCATTTGTTTTTGGATATATTTTATTAAAACTAATTGAGTTTAGACCAGTTTTTGGCATAAATTTTCCACTTTTTATTTTAATTATTGGAGTTAACTGTTTTATTTCTAAAGTGTCAGCGTTAATTTCAATTGTTTCAGTATTATATGTAATTTGAAATTTTCGGTAATAACTGTTTGAATAAACATGTGAAACTTCTGAAATATCACTAAATGATGTATCCCAATATATTTTTTTTGGGAAATCTTTAATTGTTAGTAAATCAACTTGAGCATTTATAAATATTTTATTTGTATAATCGGCTAACAAATTAACATACTTGATATGTGGAGCGAGAGCATATGATGTACCCATTAAAGGTTGAATAATTGGATCTCCTCCTGTTTTTATTTTATCCCAAATTATGTCCATTGGAGTTTGTGGAATTGAACCAGAACTTAAAGGTGGAATATATGGAATTGCTGTAATACTTCCAAGTACGATAATAAATCCACCAAACTGAATAGTATCACCCTTAACCATTTGAACAGTTGGTAATGGACTTGAGTTATTGGTTTTATCAATGTCATAGTTATTAGTTTGTTTTGTTATTTTAATACTAGAACCAGCATATGGTCCTGTACCATCAAATCTTACTGAATTTCCAACATCTGGTGTATTAATAAAAACAGCACCAGAACTTGTAATATCTGTAGCAGGAACAACAGTCGGACTTGAAGAATTTGAAGTACTTGAATTTATTAAAGTAACAGATGAAGTTACAAATGATTTAATAGAATCAGGTAAATAAATTACTTCTTTTGGTACTTCTATTTTTTGACTTGAACTAAATGTTTCAAATAATGATTTAACGACTAAATCTCTGTTTTCCATTTTTTCATTTGTTGTACCTGTGGATGGGTTTAATTCATTTATTTTATTTGAATCAAATTTATTTTTAAGATCCACGGTTTGGCCGGTTAATGTTGTATCTGTTATACTACTAATTACAGAACTTTTATTAATATATGTAAAACTACTTGCAACACCTTCTGAAACTGAAAATTGTGTAAATAAAGTGCTTTCTAAATATTTCGAGTCAGCAGATAGTGTTGCAGTTATTTTTACGGTTCCTGTTTTATTTAGAATAGTAACATTTGTCCCAGATATTTGAGCAATTTCTGTATTTGAACTTGAGAATGACCATGTTCCTCCATGACCAGAAGGTATTGATAAAACAGGCAAAGGTATTGTTGCAGTTGTTACTGGTTTGACTTGGTTTGTAATTGAAAAGCTTTGTGTTATATTGAGTTTACCTTTTCCAACACTTAATGTACTACTGACAGAAGCAGCATTATAATTTGCATTTGATGCTTGTGTTGCTGTTATATTTACATCACCAACGCCAATAATAGTAACTGTATTTCCAGATATTGTAACAACTGATGCATTTGAACTTGTATAGGACCAAGAACCAGTGCTTGTTGATGTGGGATTAGTTAAATCAAATGGTAAATCTCCAAACTTTTTAGCTGGTATTAACAAAGTACCAATAGATGGTGTTTCCTTGCTTACTGTTAAGGTTCCAGTTATTATTATCTGTTCATAATATTCAGTTGTGGCTTGTGTTGCAGTTATTGTTGTGTCACCAATTCCATTAACACTAAATGTACTTGCATTTGTTACTGAAATAACTGATGGTACACTACTTGTATATGACCATGAACCCGAACTAGATGAGTCTGGATTACTAATAGAAAATGGAGAATTACCAAAACTTTTAGCGGGTAAAACTAATGAACCAACAACTGGAACTAATTTTTCTATAGTTAAGGATGATGTAAATTGGTTCATTTGATAGTTATTGTCGGTTAAGTTTCCGGTTATTGTTATTGTGCCTGGTTTTATAATTGTAATTGTGTTTCCAGAAATTGATGCAATATTTGAATTTGAACTTGTGTAATTTATTGTTTTGATGACTTGATCACCATATGATGTTGTTAATGTTGGATTAGCAAATGTAAAAGCAGCATCTAGATATTTTTTATTTGTAAAAGTTAATGTACTAGGTGTTAAAGTTGCTTTAGTTACTGTTAAAGTTCCTTTTACAAATGATTCTGCAGTTATTTGATAATTTCCCGATGTTAAAGCTAGACTTCCTTTTACAATATCATATGTTCCTGGAACTGAACTAGAAGTTACTGCTGTGCTTAAACTTCCTGTTATAAAATTATCAGTACCATTAAATCCAGTTACTGTCCAAGTTAGTGTTGGCAATGTGTTACCAAATTCCATTGTTTTATTAGCAGCTGTTACGGTAATAGTTTTAGGTAATATAGTCACACTTGATGTTGTAATAAAAGTAATATCGTATTTGTTTGATGTTAAAGTACCAACACTAATAGAATATGAACCTACATTACTAGAATTTGTTGCTGTACAAGTCATAGAACCAGTAATTACAGTGTTGGCAATATCACCATGTACTAATGTTGGTGATGCATAAGTAAGAGCTGGAATATTTTCTCCATAATAAATAGTATGACTCATTGGAGTAATAGTTAAAGGTCTTTTACCAACAGAAAAAGTTGCAGTAACCATACCAGAGTTATAATTTGTGGTTTCTGTTTGTGTACCAGTTATTGTTATAGGACCGGATGTTGCCCCATTAATTGTTATTGTTGATATTTTAGTTGTTGAGTCTTTGCTTATTGAAATTGTTGAATCTGTGTTTGTATAAGTCCATTCTCCATCACTTTCTGATGTTGGATTTGTAATAGTAAATGAAGAGTCACCATAGATTTTATTATTTGGCAAATTCAATGTACCTAGAGTAGGAGTAGCACGATTAATTGTTAAAGTTCCTGAAACAAAAGTTATGATATAATTTTGGGACGTTAATGGATTTGTATCATCTACATCAATTGAATATGTTCCAACATTACTTGTATTAGTTGCACTAGTTTTTAACCCACCAGATATAACAGATTTTGTTTGACTCAATACCAAACCAGATGCTTCAAATGTTAAAGTTGGATTTTCTTCTCCATATAATTTAGTTTTATTATCGGATGTAACTGTAATTGATTTTTTGTTAATTGTTAAATTAAATGTTCCAACTACATACCCATATAATGGTGATAAAGTATTGTCATAATATAATATTTGTAGCGAATAATTTCCCGCTGGCACATCTGAACCAAATGTTAATTTGCCACTAGAAGTGTTTATACTTACTCCATTTAAATTATTAACCAGAAAGTAAGTTCCTCCAATTACTAATCCATCGCTAGAATCCTGACTTGAAGAACCATATTCTTTAGTCAATGTATTTGTTGAATATAAATTTGTTACAAATGATTTTAATAAATAAGGAACTGTTGTACTTGCATTATTAATATCGAGCCACTTGGTTCCAACTGTATTTAATGAAGTACCATCTGCATTATAAGTAGGTGTTGTTGTAATATCTAATCTATTTGTTCCTATAGATGATGTAGCAGTTGCATCTGACCACGTTCCGTTAGCCGAATAGGAATTGATGACAGTTACAGATGATGAATAACCACGAATACCGCCGGCATCGGTTCCTATGGAACCAATTGAATAACAGTTTGTTGCACTTCCTGCAGATAATTTACCAAAAATACCTCCAGCATTACTACCAATTGAACCTAAAGAATAACAATTATTTGTTGAAGCATTTGATGTTGCACCTGCACCAAAAATACCACCTGCACCATCGGCAATTGAACCAGTTGAATAACAATCAGTTACAATACCAGAACCCATATAACCTAATATACCACCTGAACTAGCTGCTATTGGTCCAGTTGAGTAACAGTTTGTTATTTCACAATCTGATGTACCCCAATATGATTGAGCAATCCAGCCTGCATTTTGTTGAGTGTTACCAAATAGAGTTGAATTGCTTGCAATAACTCCAAGATTTTTAATTTTGATATTGGATTTTCGGTCTTGGTTTAATATATTATTTGTACCAGTACCATTGGATACTAAACCTTTATAGTCTGTAACGTTATCTAATGTAACTCTATATCCTTTACCATCTATTGTTATGTTGTTTGACTTGATAACAAAATATGCATTTGTAGGTTGACCTGTTGTTGTTGTGTTAATAACAATATTAGAAGTTAAATTTATTGTTAAGGTAGAGCTTGTTGTCTCGTTAGTAATATTTATTGGCCAATTTGTGTCAACTGATGACCATGTTGATGAATTACTATATTTATATTCAACTTTTGATGTATTTGATATTTGTCTTAACTCAACAGTTCCTCCTGATTGTTTAATTTCTGTTTGTGAAACATTAATATCAGTACCACCAAATTTAATTAACATACCATACATTTTAACTGAATCTCCTTTATTATATTTGGTTGTATCAGTACCAACTTGATATTTTTCAATACTATTTTCAAAAGTTTTCATAATTTGTAAAGGAATAGAACCAATATTTAAAGTTACAATTGAACCATCTGCATCCAAGTTAACATACGCACCTTGGTCTTCTTTAATGCTAGAACTAACATTAACTGGTTGTCCCTCTTTAACAACAAGATAATTAGCCGGACCATCAGTTAAACCAAGTTTTGATTTATCTAAATTGAAAGAATTTACTGTACTGTTACTGTTATTATTAAAAATACTGTTTAAATAACCATGTCTTGCTACTGAATTATCACCTGATGTGTTGTATGTTGGAGGTTTTGGTATTTCAATTATTTTAAATGTTGCTGTAACTGAAGATGAATTATATTGGTCATTATCAGGTAGAGTTGCAGTAATTGTAACATCTCCTGTAGTTTTTGCAGTAATTTCACCTGTTGAAGAATTAATTGTTGCAAATGTTTGGTTACTACTTGAATAAACAATATTTCCACTACCTTTAATAATTATTGGTAAAACTGGTTGAGTAACTTTCTGAATTAAAACATTTGCAGTATCAAGCTCTAAGACTTGATTATTTATTACAAATGAACCTAATTGACTTTGAGCCTTGTTAATTACAAAAGTGTTACTTTGAACAACTGGTGATTCCAAATATTGTGCACTATCCAAGTGTTTTACACTTATTTGTACCGAACCTGCTTTTTTCATTGTGATTGCACCTAATGAATTAACTGTTGCAACTGTTTCATCTGAACTTGTAAATTGGAGCAAGTTACTTCTTCCTTTAATTACTGATGGTATTACTGGTGTATATGGTATATTGTTAAATGTTTGGTCTGATATTGTAGGAAAACTACCTAACTGACTTTGTGCTTTGTTTATTGTTAATGTTCCTTTAACAAAAGTAATTTGATAATTTGGTGCAGTTATTGTTCCAACTGTTATATCATAAAAACCTGGGTCTGTGTTTGAATTTGCACTTGTTGTCAAGTTCCCAAGAATAACTGATTCGTTTTGTTCTAACACAAATCCTGATGCTGTGTAAGTTAAAGTAGGCACTGTGTTCTCATAGGTCATAGTTTTTGAATCAGCAGTTACTGTTAGAGAAGCTGGATTTACTGTTAAAGTTGTTCCAGATACTAGGGTTAAGTTATATTTTATTGAACCTAATGTACCAATTGAAATGGCATAAGAACCAATATTACTTGAACTTGTCACTGATGTACCCAATGAACCTGTTAGTGAATTTACAATTGTGTCTGAACCAACTAGTCCATTAGTTGTAAATGTAAGTTCCGGTACAGTATTACCATAAATCATTGTTTTATTATCAGGAGTTATGCTTAATAATTTTTTACTAACCGTTAAAGTAGCAGTTACAACACCTTGAGTAAAATTTGTTGTTGGCGCTTGTGTTGCAGTAATTACGGTTGAACCAGCACCAACAATTGTTATAATGCCAGAAGAAACAGTAGCAACATTAGTATTTGAACTTGTATATGACCATGTACCAGAACTATTGGATGTTGGATTTTGAATTGTAATTGGTTCGCTACCATAAATTATTCCATTTGGTAAAACTAATGATCCAATAATTGGTGTTGCTTTATTTACTGTTAGAGTAGAAGTTATTGGTGTTGTTAATTCGTAATTTGTGTCAACAATAGTACCTGTTAAATTAGCTGTTCCAACTCCATTAATTGTAATTACATTACCTAAAACACTAGCCACCTCAGATGGTAATATAGAATAAATTATTGTTCTTGTTATTTGAGTTTGGCCATCTGATAATGTTGGATTTGTTACTAAAAATGCCGAGTCGCCAAATGTTTTTACTGGTAAAGTCAATGCACTTGCAGTAACTGATTGTTTTGTTATGGTAAGTATACCTTCAGTAAAAGAAGTTGGTGTAATTTGATAATTTGCCTTTGCTAATGTACCTATGGTAATTGAATATGTACCGGCATTTGAACCCGATGTAGCTTTTGTAGTTAAAGAACCAGACATTGTAGTGTCTGCGTCAACAAAACCTGTTGCTGTATACGTCAATGATGGTATTTGACTTCCATAAATAATTGTCTTATTTTGTGCTGTTATTGTTAAAGTTTTTGGATTTATCGTTACTGTTGAACCTGTAATTAAGTTAAAACTATAATTATTTGAATTTAAACTTCCTATTGTTATAGGATATGGTCCTATATTACTAGTTTTTGTTGCGGTTGTACTTAATGACCCAGATAATGCTGTTTCTTTTGTATCTGAATTAACAAACCCAGTTGCAGTATAAGTGAGAGTAGGAATATTGTCACCATAAGTTATAACAATATTATCTGGTTTAATTGCTAATTCTCTTTTTTCAACAACAAGAGTAGCAGTAAATGGTGTTATTTGATAGTCTTGATCATTAAGTGTTCCAGTTAAAATTGCCGAACCAACACCAACAATTGTAATTGTATTAGCTGAAACTGTAGCAACCGATGATGAAGATATTGAGTATACCAATGGTTTTGCTATTTGTGTTCCACTTGAAGTAGAAAGTGTTGGATTTATAATTGTAAAAGATGTATCACCATATTTTTTACTAGGTAATGTAAATGCTCCAACAGTTAATACTTTTTTACTAATTGTTAATATACCTTTGGTAAAAGAACCAGAAGTTATTTGGTAATTTGGTGCTCCTAATGTTCCTACAGTTATATCATATGAACCAGGAATTGAATTTGTGTTTGCACTTGTTGTTAAAGTTCCTGTAATAATGTCTTTTGTTTGACCCAAAACAAATCCAGTCGCTGTATATGTTAATGATGGTATTGTGTCACCATATGTTATTGATTTATTATCTGCAATTACAGTAAGTGTAGCAGGATTTATTATTAATGAACCAGTTAATACAGTTAACTCATATTTTGATGAACTCAGTTTATTTTCGGCCGGATTTATAATTGTATATGTACCAACAACACTAGAACTTGTTGCTTGTGTACTTAGTGATCCAGTGATTGAATTACCTATTGTGTCTGAACCAACAAGCCCACTTGTTGTATATGTTAATTGTGGTACTAAGCTTCCATAAATCATTGTCTTGTTGTCAGGAGTTATTGTTAGAGATTTTTTATCAACAGCTAAATTTGCAGTAACTTTAACTTCTCTAAAATCAATTGTAAAGTTTTGTAGTGCAGTTATTGTTGTAGTACCTGCTCCTACAATTGTTATTTTATTATTTGCAACAGTTGCAACTGATTCATTTGAGCTTAAATAGGTCCAAGTACCAGTACTTGTTGAATTAGGATTACTAAAATGTATCGGTAAGTCTCCATAAGTTACAGAACTTGAACTTGATATGTTTAAAGTTCCAACAACAGGTAGGTCTGAAAGCAAATTAATATTTACAGGATTTATTGAATTTAACAAAACAAGACCTGTTACACCAGTATTTCCAGGATACACAGTTGGATTATCTACAGAACCAGATACTGATGGATTAAATAGTTTAACTGCTGCACCTTGTAAATTATTATTTTTCAAATCATATAAATACTCATTGGTTTTTTGGGCATAAATCATCACATCACCATGGGTATTTGATGTAAATGTATTGTATTTTATACTTAATATTTGATTATCAAATTCATTGGCTATTTGATAACCACACCATGCATCAGTAAAAGTATTTGATTCTAATGTATAAGTATTAGATGATGTTTGGTTTGTTAATTGTAATTTAATACTCGAATTATCAAATTGACTTTGAGCAGTAGAAGTAGTACTAGTTGTACGTGGAACAAATGGATTTATATTATTGGGACTTTGTAATGTTGATTTAGTGTTTATTTGACCCCAACCATAATATCTACAGTTGTTTTTAGTAAATGTGTTACCAGTTATTGTAAATGTTCCTGTACAAGACCCCATTAAAGAAATACCTGACCTACCAATATTGTTTATTAAATTATTTGTAATTGTTGCGTTATTACTAGAATTTAGTGTAATGGCATTAGAATCAATATATTCAATGAGACAATTAGAAACATTTAAATTTGATGAATTTGTAATTAAAGCTGAATACGCACTAGTTCCAGTAGTTTTATTGCCAATTCCACTGATTTTACAGTTTTGAATTGTAGTTCCTGTTATTGATTGATAATTTGAACCTGTTAAATTAAATAAAGTACCATTGATATCATCAAATATACAATATTGTGCTTTAAAATTACTAAATGAACCTGTAGTACCATCAAAAAACCCATTAGTTTCAGTTGCAGATGATGCAGTAAATCTAATTCCATTAAATTCAATATCATTTGCTTGTATTTGAAATTTGCAGTTTGAAAAAACTGCTTCCTGACCTCTTACTCCATTATAATTAATTCCTTTGTTTGGACCATAAAATTTTACTGATTTTGTCATTGTAATTGTTAAAGTTTCAGTATAAGTATAAAATGTTGGGTCTGTATTAGAAGTTGCACCAGTATAAATTATTTCTCCATTGGATGCAATATTACATGCTTGAATTAATGGTCCCATACTTGAAATTGTTAATAACTTTGGATAAGTGTATATCATTCCTGATTTTAAGATTGTTCTTGAATCAGTAACTTTTGTCATTAATAATGCTCGTTGGTCGTCTGTAATTAAATTACTAGATATAATATTACTTGATGACACACTTGAAAAAATAGATTGAGAGGCATCAATTCTTAAATAAGGTCCTGGACTAGCATTTGCATTTGAAATATCAATTAAATTATTTGTAAAAATAGAACTAGCAAGAGAAATAGTTCCCGGTATTCCAGTACCTCCATTAAAAATATTACTTTCAATAACCAATCCTAATCCAAACCCAGTAATTGTGTTATTTGTACAAACCAAGTTTGTTACCGAACCAGGATCTTTGGAATAACTTGTTCCATCACTTCTGCCTTTTATGTTTAAACCTCCTGAAAGATTTTGAGCTATTGTTGGGTTTGCAATAGTTCCAGTAGCATCTTTAATATTTCCTCCAATAAATTGACAATTTGTTATAGTAATGTTTGAACCATTGGAATCTCCGCGTTTTATATTTAGTTGAACCAAATGATTAGCCTTACCAGTCCAAATATCTTTAGCTGTAAAGACACAGTTTGAAATTATTGAATTTGCTAACCTTTCAGTAAAAATTGCACCTGATGTATAAGTAGCATTTGAAGAAGCAGGGGTTAGGCCATTGTTATAAAATTGACAATTATCAATAGTAACGTTTGTTAATTCGGGGTTAAAGTCACTTGTACTTAAAAATGTTCCAGGTGTCGGACAATGAAACCCATAATCAGAGTTATCATATACTTTGCAATTTAACAGCTTAAAACCATTAATACGTGTTTTATCTGATATTTTTATACCATTAACACCTTTTAAAAATTCACAGTTATTAATTGTTATATTTGAAAATAACCCAGAATTTGTAACACCATTATCAATATAAAGAGGAAAGTTAACATTAGCTGCTTTTTCTGTTGAAACCTTTAAATCTAACAAAGAAATATTATTTAATGTTAAATTACTACCACCAATTACTAAAGTTCTTGATGTTAATGAACCACGATCTGCAAATTTAACAAACATTGAACTTAATATCACATTACTTGTGGTAATATGAAATCCATTTTCAGGGTTAACTACAGGGTAATTTGTAACACTTGAAGAAATGTTATCTGTAAAAGTAAATGTTGTTCCAACTTTTCCCGTCGTTGGTATACCTGAACCAATAATTACTAATGATTTTGAAATATAAATTGTTACTGTTTTTAAATCTGGTGTTTGATTTAATACTCTTTTTGATTGAAAAGATGAGTTTGGATTTGTTATTAGGTCACCACCTTCACCTAAAATTATACTATCACCATCAATTACATTAGCATTAGAAATTGCATATTGTAGTGTTTTAAAAGGAGCAGAACTTGAACCATTATTAGTATCTAAACCAGTTTCTTCAACATAAAACACATTTTTTTTAATGATTTCAACATATTCTCCAGACATAAAACTTCCCTGTCCAACTCGTATAATATCACCAGTTAATACAATGGGGGTTGTCATTGCATATTTTAATGTGGCAAATGCAGTTCCAACTGTTAATCCATTATTTGAATCTAAACCGCTTTTAGAAACATAATATATTGTAGACATTTATTACAATAATTTATAAAATAAATTTTAATTTTAATTTTAATTTAAAAATGGAATAAAATCAAATCCAACAAAAGGAACAAGCACATCAGGTACCTTAATTCCAGTATCGGTTTGTCCAAGTTCACACAAAATACAAAGAGTTCTTGTTGTAGCACATAAGGTACTGTTTAACATGTGAACATATTCTTTGGTTTCCTTATTAGCTAGCCGGGTTTCCATTGCTCTAGCTTGGTAATCAGTACAGTTGGAACAAGATACAAGTTCTCTAAATGTATTTGAAGCCGGAAAATATCCTTCCAAATCATATTTAGCCGCAGCAGCATTATTTAATGCTCCGGAAACAATTGAAATTACTTGATAAGGAATGCCTAAACTTTGGTAAAATTGTTCGGAAGTATTAATCATGGATTCCCACATTGCCCACGATTTATCTGGTTCGCAAATACAAAATTGTTCTATTTTTTCAAATTGATGTACCCGGAAAATACCCAGTGTATCTTTACCATGTTTACCTACTTCTTTTCTGAAGCAAGATGAAAAACCTGCATATTGGATTGGTAATGATTTTCCATCAATCCATTCGCCCATATGATAAGCAGCAATAGGTTGTTCAGATGTGGCAATTAAATATTTGTCATCTGATTCTCCGGTTACCTTGTATAATTCTTCATCAAATTGTTCTAACTGAGCCACTCGTCCCATAGAGTTTTGATTCATAAACACAGGAGTATACAATGGGGTGTATCCTTTGGATGCAAGAAATTGTAGGGAATAATTTACTAGACCCATATGCAATTGTACAAGTCGACCTTTCATAAAATATCCACGATTACCGGCAATTTCTGATCCTTTGACAGTGTCAATTCCACCAATCAAACCCATTAGTTCCACATGATTTTTAAGTCCTGGTTTGTTTGAACTCGCACAATCACCCCAGGTTCTAATGACTTTGTTATCTACTTCATCGGATGAAACCGGGACAGAATTGTGAACAATATTACCAATTTTTTTTATTCTTTTATTAATTTCGGTTTCCAAGGTTTTTAATTCTGTTTCGGTTTGTTTAACAATTGTGCTAAC
>JACCDO010614861.1_pt1 | contig 23869 bp, 24 predicted proteins | sample 7446101 | NCBI WGS metagenome assembly JACCDO01 (sample SAMN15323440, study PRJNA562643) | freshwater metagenome | isolation source: river surface water | place: USA:Blue River Watershed | collected 2017-08-16
AAAATGAGTTGTTTATTTAATAGTTTAAGTTATTTTTTCCAAGAACCTAGTAACACGATTCGTCAAAAAATTTGTGACTATTTACAAAATAATAATGTTATTATGGAAGGTTTAGATACACAATTTATATTACAACTTGAAAACCCAAATTATGTACAACATATGCGAAATATGAGTACTTGGGGTGGTGCCATTGAAATACAAGCAGCATGTAATTTATATAATGTAATTATTGTTGTAAGAAATCATCGTGATCATAATGGTAAAAATATTGAATTTTTACCTATTAATGTATCAAATAAAGATGATTTACGAAAAATTGAATTAGAATGGAGTGGAGGTCATTATGAACCTGTAAGAAATTAAAAGAAGCGATTATTAGGTACTTGAAAAGATGGTTTATTTGAAAAACTATTAAATAACATATTTCGATCCGCCGGTGAATGTTGTTGAACCGCACTATTTTGATATTGAGGTCTTGAAAAAGTTGGTGCTGATGCCATCATTCGATCAAATGTTGATGTTTCTCGATATGTTTCTTTTCTAGAAGAAGAATCATCATTATTACTATTATGTGAATAATTTGTTAAAGCAGGTGGATTGCGATTTCGATTGTTATATAAATAGTTTCCATTTCCTTGGAAATTTTCAATTGGACGATATTGTGGTGCTGTATCTTGGATAACACGTTTGGGAGATGAATCCGTTAATTTGGGTAAATCAGTAATACGAAGATTAGGTTTAGGAAGATTCCAACAAATAAAGATTAATAATGGATCTACATATTTGGCACTAAATCCTTTTTCGTGAAGGTTGTTTAAAATAAAGATGACACAATCTTTCATATTATAAAGTGGTGTACCATAAATATATTCAGGAACTTCAAAAAAACAATAACTCTCTTCGTTGACTGAACAACTTTTAATCTTTTTAAATACTTTACCTAAAATGGATTTATATACATGAAGACGACGCAAATCTTTTTCTCGCTGTTTATTGTGAATATCACTTACACTAAATGTAAAATCATTATCATCTAAATCTTCATATTTTCCATAATAATCCACATAATCTATATCCATATTTATATAAAATTCTATATATAAGAAGAGATTTTTTTTCTATTTCTCAAACTTTTAATCTAAAAAAAATAGATTCACATAATCACTTTTATATAAATAATTATTTTATATAAAAATAGCATTTAATACAATGGATCATTTATAACAAATGTTATAAATGATCTGCTTTATGGTGCCATATGCGCATTACGCGGACAATAGTCCGCGTCATTGATGCGTAAACGTCAACAAATGATTATGTATTAACATAATCATTCTTATTTATAAAAAAATATTAATAAATATTTATTAATATTTTTCTCTTTTTTTTTGCTTTTTCTCTTTTTTTTACTTTTCTCTTTTTTCTCTTTTTAACTTATAAGTTTTTTTAGATAAAATAATATATATCTTATTTTTAAAGAATAAAATGCGTTATGAAGAGTTAGTCATTAGTAGTGGAGGTATCTATATTGTCCATTATGTAGGCGCATTACTTTCATTAAATAAATATTTCCCATTACAACATTTTAAATATTATACTGGATGTTCCGCTGGATCCATTTTATCTTTATTACTTGTTTGTGGTTATAGTATAGAAGAATTATATGAAGAAATATTACAATTAGACATTACTGAACATCAAGATATTAAAATATCTAATTTTTTAGAAGAATATGGTTTTGATAATGGTCAAAAATTCTATATATTAACTAAAAAATATTTTGAAAAAAAAAATATTGATTATAATATAACCTTTCTTGAACTATTTGAAAAAACTCACAAAATTCTTACCTTTTCCGTTACAAATATTACTAAACAATCTAGCGAATATCATAATGTTTTCTCAACACCTTATATGAAAGTGATTGATAGTTTATTAATGTCAATAAATATTCCGATTTTATTTAAACCTATAAAAAAAACAGTTACTTATATGGGGAATTATCAAGAAAATCATTATTATTTAGATGGAGCATTATTAGATCCATTTCCATGGAAAGTGATTAAAAAAGTAAATCCTTTAAAAAAAATTGGTATTTTTGAACACAATTTAAATCAAAATCAAAATATATTACAAGATTTTAATTTTATGAATGATTTTCAATCTTATTTTATGAAAATCATTAAAACATTTGAAAAAGATATGTTAAAAGAAAAATATAAATTCTTAAAAGATGAAAAAATAATCAAAAATATTTTTATGATACATGATCCAAATATTAATATGATCGATTTTCAAATGAGTTCTGAAATAAAAAAATTATATATTAAAGATACTGAACAAAAATTTGATATATTTTATCTTCAAAAACAGCGTTATGAATATATATCTAAAAAATATTTTTATTTATGGTACTACAAAATAAATAATAAAAAATTAAAAATAAAAAGTTAAAATATTTATTCATTACTACGAAGGAATTGTAAGAAATCTTCCTTTGTACGACTTCCATTATACTCTTCATATTGTGATTTAGTACCTACTGATGGCATTCCATTCTTATAATAACGAATAGTAGGGAATCCTTGAATATCCTCTTGTTTTAAAAGAGCAGCGTTTTCATCAGCGTCAGCATCTACCATTACAATTTTAATTTTACCTTTATATTGAGATTTAGCAGCTTCTAATTCAGGTTTAGTACGCTTACAATGTCCACACCAATCCGCATAATACATGACTAAAGCAGGTGATGATCCATTTTCATAACCTTCAATGGAAAAAGATGTTTTTAAATTTCCTAAATGAGCTTTAACACCAAAACCCATGGTTAAATTGGTAGCACGGAAAATCGCTAAAATAACAATTAAAATAATTACAATTGTTACGATTGAAATTAAAGGATTTGATAAAGTTTTCATCATTTTTTTTATTCTTATACTTATAAATAATATATTTTTATAAAAAATATATAAAAATAAATATTTTATTACAATAGGAATTTATTTAAAAAAAATGGCAAAAACAACAAAATCTTCTTCTAAATCATCATCTTCTTCACCATCTTCTTCTTCTCCATCTTTTTTAACTGGTATATTTGGACATTTAGTTACAGGAAGTACAGTAAGTTGTAAATCAACAGATGATTCATTCTTTTGTAATTTTACAAAAGGTTTCAATATTCTTATTATGATTTTTATTACAATGATGATCCTTTATATTAGTATCCATTTTATTTATAATTTTATAAAAAAATAAATTATACCGCGTTATCTTTATTTAAAAAGTTCATCATTATACCGTAGTATTATGATAAATGAAGAAAATGGAAGACCATAATTTTAAAAATGTGATTATATTTATTTTGTTTATTTTTCTTCTCTTTTTTATTTCCAATGATAAGAAATTTAATAAAATTTTTCAAAAAAATATTATTAAAATTCTTTTTATCATTACACTTGTTTATATGTCTTATTTAAAAATTAATATTTGTATCATTTTAGGTGTATTCTTCATATTCTTACTCTTTAATACAGATATCGGCAAAAAATTACAAAAAAATAGATACATCAAACGTATCATTAAATTAATTTCACCTTTTATAAATCCCATTATATATACGATTGAAGATATTATATATTCCTTTACAAATATACCTGATGATGACTCTTCTGTCGGAAGTAATACAAGTGGAAGAAAAAAAGTACGATTTGAAGATGAAGAAGATAATGATTTCGATAATATGGATCTTGATAATGTTGAAGATATTGTATTTGAAGATGAAGATCAAAATAAAAATAACAATCTAAAAATAAATAAAGAAAAAGAGAATAGTGAATATGATATTTTAGACGAAATTCGTAATGATATGAATATTCAAATATTACCTAAAAATAACACTCAAGAAACATTGATTCAAAATCAAGAATCAGATATAGAATCAGAAGAAATTGGAGAAATAGAACCCAACGCAACTTTAGATCAAAGTGAAGTTCGTGAATTATATAAAGAACTTATTTCTGTAAAAACACAATTAAATAATATTGACGATTAAATCAAATTATTTCTTATCTATTAGTAGTAAAATTATATATTTTAAAAATGCTTGACAAATTATTTATGGCACTTATTATGCTGGCAATGAATATTGGTGGTAAGTTTATTGTAATGGATTTACCAAAATCCATTGATCAAATCTTTACATCATCCTTTTTATTAAGAAGTTTTGTTATTTTTGCTTTATTCTTCTCTTCTACACAACATATTTGGTTATCCATTATTTTTACTTTATTATTTATTATTATGATGAAATATTTACTTAATTGTGATAGTGAATTTTGTTTATTGAATAAAGAACATTTTAAAAGTAAATTAGATGCGAAAAGTGAAGAGTCCAAAAAAGTAGTAAGTGAAGAAGAGTTTATTCACGCAAAAAAAATAGTCGAATCATTTGTTTCCCAAAAATACTCTTCACTCTAAAAAAGATTATTTACTCTCTTTATTTTTTAGGAATTAATATATCTAACTTTTTAATAAATTAAAATTTATTAAAGAATGCGTGAAAATAAAGAAATTAAAATAAAAGGTTAAAATAAAGTAATATAAAAAGATGTTCGCTTTAAATAATAATAGTAACTTTAAAAGTGAATCATTCTCAGCACCCAAATTTGGAGGTGGTGACGATGACTTTAGTATAAAAATGAGCAATGGAAGTAATGGATTTAAAAGTGAAAAGATCGGAAGTGGAATGAAACCTGTTTTTGCAAATAGTTCATCCGGAAATATTCGTATTCCAGAAAATCGTAAAGTAAATATTAAACCTAAATTCGTTTCATCCTCCAATTCCATCTCTTCCAATACTTCTTCTCCTAAAGTTCCTCTTGATAGTTTCTCCGCTTTCTCCAATCCTAAAACAAGTATTAACGGAAGTCAAAGCAGCAATAGTGATGATGAAGATGATGACGAAAATATAAATAGTGGTGATGATGAAGAAGATGACGATGATGACAATCAAACCCCTCGTTCTCGAGGTACTTCATACACTTCTGGTAGTGGAAGTGGTTCTTATGCTTCTGGATCTGATAGTGGTAGTGAATATACTTCTGGATCAGGTTCTTCAGATGGTTCAAGTGAATATGAAAGTGGTAGTGAAAGTGGTAGTGATGATAGTAGTAGAGATGAACGTGAAATGACTTATGAAGAGATTCAACGTGAAAAACAAAATCTCCTTTTTGAACTCGAACGTCTTCAAAAAGCCGGTTTCGTTCCTTCCAAACGTTACTCCATGGCATCCACCTACGAAGAGATGAAATTTGAACGCGATCGTCTTAAACGTATGCGTGATGTTGAACGTTCCATTAAATTCAGTCGCAAAATGCTCGTCGGTTTTGCCGGTGGTGTCGAATTCCTTAACGAAAAGTTCAATCCTGCTGATCTTAAACTTAAAGGTTGGTCCGAAAATGTTATGGAAAATATTAATGATTACGATGAAGTATTCGAAGAACTTCACGACAAATACGCAGACTCTGTTAAAATGCCCGCTGAAGTCAAACTCGTCATGATGGTCGCCGGTAGTGCCTTTATGTTCCATATGACAAACTCATTCATGAAGAGTGTCACCCCCGATCTTCGCGATGTACTTCGCAATAATCCCGATATTATGGCAAATATTAATGCTGCCGCTGCTAAAGATATGGGATCCAAGATTGATCAAACATATGGTCGTAATAACCCTGTTGCAGGAATGATGAAAGGAGGCATTGATATGAAAATGGGTGGTCAAAAGAAGATGAATGGACCCGCAAATGTTGATGATTTATTAGGAGAATTAAATGGTGATGATGGATCTGTTGGAAATATTAAAAGTTTCGGATCTCGATCCATGCCTAAGAGCAAAGGTATTCGCTTAAATCTCTAAAAAAAGGAACCTAAGGTTCCTTTTGAACCTCCTCTTTTGAATCAAACCTCTTTTATTATTTAATTAGGTGATATTAAATAAATATGATTTTCAATAAATTTATCATTATTCTCTTCTTTTGATATCATTTCTTTTGAAATTACTACATTTTCTTTATTTGTTTCAATATTACCTAAAAAGTTATAGTTTTCAATCATATCTTTTATATTTTCAATCAATGATTTTGATGATTCATTGATTGCCACATTTTGACTTTCCATTTTTTTTATTAAATATATATTTAATAAAAATATTTTTATTTTCAATTCTTACTCTTTATTTTTTATTTTTATTTAAGGCAATGATTTATATGTTAAAAATGAAGCAAACGTCATCCATACCACCAAAGCAATCATTAAATAAGCATACTTTACATTCATTTTTATCAACTTATACAGAATATAATAATATACTAAAGTTATCATAACTATATAAATGAAAGACGCGTTTGGTAAACAATAATTTCTAAATATTACATTCCATAAATTAAGTAAAATAAAAACAATAATCATAAATATTGAGAATTTTGATTTTATTGAATGTTTTAACAAATATTGACAATAAACAAAACCAATGATTAAATATAAAATTGGCCATACTATAAAGAAAACATAGGGTGGTGGTGTAAAAGCATCAGCATTTGGTGAAATACAATTTTCTAATTTTTGATTTTTTACTAATAATCCCATTGTCATTCCAATAATAAGTGGAAGTAAAATAATCCATTTTGAAATTACCATTTTATTTTTTATTCTATTTTTATATACTATTTTTAAATTTCTTTTTATAAATCAATATAAATAATTATTCTTTCTTACTTTTTGCTCCTCTACCCTTCTTTTCCGGTTTATTTAATACCTTCTTTAACACATACACCCCTTGTAAAAAACTATCCGCTAAATCATCACGCTTCTTATGACTATTAAAAAATTCCAAATATTTCGGATCCTGATCCTTCAAAAAATACGTCGCGTGCGCTATTGCTAACTTCTTCTTATCTCCATACGCCAACGATGATCCACCACTTTGCGTTGTAGCATCAATCACTGTTTTTACTTTCTCTATACTTTCATCTTCATTCTTTTTTGCCATTTTAAATGCCATGATTTCCGCATATTTTTCTTCATAATCCTCATCTTCACTATCCAACGCATCCAATTGATCATTATAATTTAACTCTTGTTCTTCTTCCTCCTTCTTCTTCTTTTTACTCTTTTTATTAGGATTCGCAGGTGCTCGTTTCTTCTTTAAATCTTCTAACGCAATTTCTGGTCCATCATATACTTTTAACTTATTTGATGCTGAACATAAATCAACCGATTTAACTTTATGATTATATTCCTCTACACTTCCATCTTCACATGTCTTTTGAATTAAAATTCCATCCGTAATTCCATAAAAGAGAAAATACGAATATAATATCATTTGAATCGACTTCATTTGCGGATTCTTTAATACCGGTTGATTCTCAATATATACATAATCCACTTCCAATAATTCAGGTACTTGATTTAATTTGATTGGAATATTTTGAAATAATAATGTACGATTCTTCTTTTGAGCATCACTATCCACCAAATTTACTATATCCCATTTTATAATTTTAATCTCTTTACTAATATCATCTTGTTCCAAAATACAATAACTTAAATTATAAATACCTACGTCCCAAGAACAGATTTTCATTTTTGATTCTTAAACTATTTTATATATAATACTTTTAATATAAAAAATTTCCTTTATATTAAAAAATGTTAAAAAATATATATTTTTATTTATAAATATATTATTTAATCACAGTCACAGTTATTATTCTTTACATTAATATAACCATTGGCATAGAAACGGCTATCAGTGTAAGGATAGAAATAGCAAGTGAGGTAGTTGTAGTCACTGCAAAAGCGACGGCGCCAGTAACCATACATAGTGTAGGGATCACCACAAGCGGGGTTAGCACCAGGGAGAACAACAGCAGGAGTACGGTTAGGATTTGTGTACATTGAACCTTGTGTTACGCAGGGGTAAGGAGTTGACATTTTTGTTTTCTTTTATTATACTATATACTTAGAATTATTTTTTTATCATTCCTAAAAAAATAATTTAATTATTAAAAAAAATAGATTTTTATAACTTTTTATTTTAAATAAATATTCTTATACTTTTCTATTCACGCTCTTTTGGAGTAATATTCATAAAAGTCTGAATTGTTGACTTCTCCCCAATTAAAGGTTTACTCCTTGTTAATTTTAACTTCGTTTGTGTACTTTGTAATATATTCTCATTTACCGCACATCTATTCTTTGGATTCAAATTCTCCTCTATCTTCGGAATAATCGATATCAATGGTGGTTTAACAACCTGGAATACTCGATCCTGTTTTATACAATGATCCCTAAACTCCGTTATACTCAAATATCCTCCAAACATCTTCAATACCTCACGCGGTGGTGCCATCGAAATTTTTACAAAATTCGTATTATACAACTTCTTATACATCAAATTTAATAATGTATATCGCTCCCATACAGAATTATCATTTTTATTAAAATTATAAGAAGCAGCACAATTAAACGAACAAAAACAACCCGATACATAAAATTTATCTCTTCTTATATATTCTGGTAAACAACACGGTGGTCCATCAAATTGATGACAACACCACCAACAATGAATATTCGTTTGATCCGGCCATTCATGATACATATTCGCATTAATAAATTCTACCATTATATTCTTTAAATTCTTCTTATTCATCTTATTCGTATGCTCCTGAATAATATCCTCATCTATATGCGATGATTCCATAAATGGATTCGGTTTAAATACATTTTGAGTCGTTTGTTCATCCAACTCCTTTAATGATGTTCCATGATATAAAGCATTCGATACATCTTCATCCATTTGATCTTTTTTAACAACACTATTACTATTCGGAACAAGTTTGATAAAATTCGTCAGTTTAAATTCCTTAAACTCCTTTACCTTCTTATCATATTCTTCCACTACATTTTTATCTTCATTTTCAACTACACTATGATCCTCAAATATTACCTTAAAATCCTTCTTCTCCACAACATTATTCTTCAATATATCATTATATGTCGTATTTTCCGTAATCTTTTGCGGTTCACTCTTTTGAACACTACCATCTAATGAATACGTAGCAACTGGACGTTTTTCATAATTAAAACCCGACGGATGTACATTATTATATATATCACTGCTTTTAATAGGAAGATGTAAAATTAAAGTTTCACTCTTCTCCTCCTCAAACGTCTCAAATGTTGATAACTCCTTAATATTATACACCTTTTCCTTAGGTTTCGGTTTTCTACCACGTTTCTTATGAACTACTTCACTATTTTCATCCACAACAGATTCCTCCTCTTCTACCTTCTTTTCACCCTTCGGTTTGCGACCACGCTTCTTCTTTATAACCGGTTCTTCCTTTACTTCATCATCATCATCTTGTTCAATAACTTCTTCTTCAACCTCTTCTTCAACATCTTGTTCAATAACTTCTTGTTCAATAACTTCTTCCTCAATAACTTCTTCTTCAATATTTTCATTTTCAAGAAGATTATCTACACTTTTTATAATCTCTTCGACATTTATTGTTTCTTCAACATCCTTCTTTTTACGACCTTTCTTTACTGATGTTGTTGATGATGATTTTTTCTTTTTTGAAGATAGTTCAATTACATCCATTTTATTTGATTTTGTTGAATCATATAGAAATGTTAGTTATTATACTCTTTTGTTATAATTTCTTTATATCCACTTTTTTTTAACAAATTAAGAAGAAAATGAAAAATAAAATATAAAGTTAAAATAGAATAGTTTATATATAAAATAAATGAGTACAAATTTAAATAATGAAAATTTAAAAAGAATTTTTGCTTTTAAAAATGAAAAAGTAAAAGATGAAAAAGGGTTAAAAAAAATGTTAAAAAATAAAACAAATTCTAGAAGTATAAATTCATTAAAAACAATTTTAAAAGAATTTTTAACAAAAATTCCTACAACACTTCCACCTAATGCTCCTACAAGTTCTCAAAATAATAAAATGCATTTATTTAAATGGAACGCAATTTATTTTAATACAATTGGCGACTATAACACTTATACAAAAAAATATTTTGAAGTATACACCTCCTTTTTAATGCTCCTTTCCACCGTAGAACAAATTAAATATTTTATTGAAGAAAATAAAGATGAATTAAGTATTAATAAAGAAATTCGCGAAAATATTAATATTCGTAGCACTGTTTTTGATATAGCAAATATTTCAAATGAATTTGAAAATACACGCCGAGAAATGAGTATTATGGCACAACAAACTCCCGATGTTTCTTATATTTTCGGTAAATTAGATAAAAAAGCGCTTTCTGAAAAAACACAACGTGATTTTAATAAATATACTCAAAAACCAGGTTTATTATCATTTGAATCATCAAGTGGATCATCTAAACAAACCATTTTTCAAATATTAGTCGATAAATACATTGATAATAAAAGATTAAAAACAATATTACAAATGCTTATTAAACAATATAATTTATTTAAAAGTAAAATACTTCAATTATTAACATCTGAAAATGGTAGATTCAATTATGGTTTATTAGCATTTGGATTTTTATTTTCACACGAATATTTTACACCTTTATTACCCAATGATACTTCCATGAATCTTTTTACAAATAAAAAATTATATGATATTTCAACTTCAAATATAAATATTCAAGGTGAAGTTTTTAAACTAAATAAAGGAATTTATGATATTGGTAAAAGTATGTGCTCACATATTAATTACTTTTATAATAATGGACATAAGGAAGTTTCATTTTATGAAGTATTAAATCGCGCAATTGATATGGATCTTGAAGGATTACGTTTTGCTTTATATTATGTTCATCCAGATTATTTAAATCTCTTTTTACAAAGAAAAGAGAAGATTGATAAGCAATTATATGCTTATTTATCATCTTATGATTTTGATACAGAAGTTCCAGATTTCGGCGATTTTGGAATCCTTTCTAAATTTTTTGAAGGAAATGGTTTATTTTTGGATTTTAATAATTTTGATTTATTATAATCATTTTAATTTATTATAAATATATTTTTATATAAAAAAATATATATAAATAATAGTGATTATTTATATATAAATATGAGTACGTGTGATATATGTGTATTACAAAACCCTTTTATAAAACCTGATATTCAAGGTATAAGTATAAGTAATAAATTAATTCAAAATAGTATTAATCAAATAAATCTTAATCAAAGTAATATTCAAAGTAAAATAACATCTGTTTTTGGAAAAACTTTTTATAATGGTGTTACAGAAGTTAAAAATAAAAAAACAAAATTAAAAAGAAAGATTAAAAAAGATGTATTACCTTACATCTTAAAATTATATAAAAGCGCTTTCTTTAAATTTTCTCACGATAACCATATTGCGTCAAAAGTCGTTTTCCTTTCCAATCGCTACAAACAATTTAGCGAATTTCATTTTGAACCAAAAGTATATCCAGCATTAATGAATATAAATACATTAATTACAAATGTAAATGAAAAGAGAACAAAAAGTAATTCTAATGAAAAGAGTGAAATTGAAAAGTTAGAAGAAGAACTAAGCAATTCTGAAAATAGTTATTTTGAAAATAATACAAAATATAAAGAATTGATTCGATCTGTTATACAATTTTTTGATAAAGAATATTGTGAAGATCTTCGTCAATATTATAAATTTGAAATTGATATATTACAAGGTCATTTAAACGCATTAAATAAGTATAAAACATTTTTAGAAAGTAAAGAAACTTTATCTCGTAATGAACAAATTAAAAAAGCAAATATTGATATTAAAAAAGAGTTTTCAAATTTACTTTTAATATTACCTCAAAATGAATTAGCAACTTTACCTAAAAGTCATGATGAAATTAATTCAAAAATAAGAAATTTAGATGATTTGATTTTTAAAAAGAGCAATCAATTAAATAGTTTTAAAAGTTCATCAAATCATATAGATGAGTTTCAATTAAATTATACTCAGTTATTAACAAAAATAAATAAAATTATAAGTATTGAAGAAAAAGAACTTAATTTATTTAAACAATTACAAGAAGCAAGAAATTCTTTTGAAAAGGAAAAACGAAAAAGTGGTATTATTGGTGCTTCTAAATTACAAACTGCTTATAATAGTTTTTATACTCAATATTCTGACATTTTTAATTTAAAAAATCAAGAATATATAAATATGATATTATATTCAAAAGAAGATATTATTACAAAAGAACAGACAGCAAAATTAGGAACTGTTTTTAAATCATTATATACATTATATCACACACAAACTCCTATAACAAATTTACAAAATACAAAAATATTAAAAGAATACGAAAATATTTTACATAAACATACAAACAAAAATTTAAAATCATTAACTAAAAACAATATTTCACAAAATACACGTAAAAAAATTAATAGTAATATTAGAAAAAAAATATTAAATCCTACAAATATCAGTAATTCTAAATTAAAACCATCTAATTTTCAAATTGAATTATTATTTTCTACTTTACAAGAAAATCTTCAAAAAAATGGACAAATTAAACCAAATGAACAATTATTTAACTTTTTCCGTTCCATTTCTATGGATGAAGGTATAAAACAAGAAGAATTTGATCCTATTCGTAGTAAAGATGTAAAAAATATTACTGACTTTGTTTCTAATTTAAATGATCAATTTAAAGATGAAATTACTTTACTTGAAAAGATTCAAAAATCATATGAATCTCAAGTTAAAAATGCGGAAAACGAAATTGAAGTATTACAAGAAGATAAACAACGCGCTATGGTTATTAAAACAGAAAAGAGCGAAAGATTATCAACTTTAAGAAGCGAAAAAACTAGAAAAGAAACAGAAATTACAGATAAAAAAGCAACAATCCGAGCAAATAAATCAGATATTGAAACAAAATTAGGAGAAATAAATATTACTGGTTTAGATTATATTACATTAGATAAATTTACAGAACAAACGTTTGAACAATCTTTTTTAAAAAAATATTTTCAAAGATCAGAAGAAGAGTATTATAGCACAATAAATCTTAAAAAAGAATCGATTAAAAATAAAATTAATGTAGGAACAATTACTAATATAAATACATTTATAGATCAAATTAAACAAGAAACAACATACAATTCACATGCTAATTTTGAAAAAAAAATATCAAAATCAGATCAAGATACATTTCATACTCTACTTAAATCAACAATAGAAACATTTTTTAGCACAAATTATAGTTCAAATGGTGGTACTAATTACAAAAGTATTTCTTCTTCTGTTTTGTCTCGTAGTATGACTGACAATGATGTTAAAAAATTAAAATTAATAATTGAACCATTGATAGATAATTATTTTTTGACTATATATAATAAGATGTATGATAAAGAAATTCAAGAAATTAAATCGAGTGATAAATATACAAAAGCAGAAGCAAAATTTAGAGATTGTAAACTAAAAGCATTTAGAACATCACAATTAGAAGACGAATTAAATATGTTTGAACAAACATTAATAAATATTATAACTGAATTAAAAGAAATTGAAGAAGGTCCCGCCGAAATTACATCCGTCGTATCCTCCAAAGAAGGTTTCGTCCAACGCGCCAAAAAAAATCTTACACGCATTACCGCCATTCTTACACAAAAACGCACTCATCAAGATTCCATTCTCATACAAGCAAAAGAGTTACCTAAACTATTGTCTTCCATTTATAGTGCTTTAACAAAACGCGAAGTGACTCGCGATAAGTTAAATAAAAAATTAAATATTCGCAATAATGTTTACGAAATGTTTATTAATGATCCTCTTTACAAAATTATTAAAAATATTCGCGATTATATAAAAAAAATGGAAGAGTCTAAAAAACCAGAAAGATCTCAAGAAGTCGATATTATGAAAAATATTACTCGCTATTTACAAAAACGTTTCGAAAATGTACCCATTGTTCAACCTATGAATAATTCAGCATTACGTAATAAACAATATACACTCAGCACTATGATCGACGTACTTAAAGGTCAAAATGTTGGTGTTCATCATATTCCTTCCAATATTAATTTTGGTAAATTAACAAGCGAAATTAAAGATGAACGCAATTTAGATGAAATGATATCTTTTATGAAACAAATTTATGATCGCACTTTAACAACTTCACAAATTAATGACAAAAAAGTTGAATATTACAAAAAGAAATATGGACATTTAGTTAAACAAAGCGGTGGTGATCCAATACCAAATACAACATCTTCTACAACATCACCTGGTGTACCTAATGTGGCAAAACCAGCAACAAATAGTAGTGTTGTACCTAATGTAGTAAAACCAGTTTCAAATAGCACTGTTATACCTAATGTGGCAAAACCAGCAACAAATAGCACTGTTGTACCTAATGTGGCAAAAACATCAACAAATAGTACTGTTGTATCAAATGCTTCTAAAACAACAAATAGTTCAAAAGTTTCAGGAAGTAAAAGTACGGAACCTGTTATTAAACCGAATGAAATTACAAAAAATATTTCAAGTACTTACTTTATTGAACATATTTATGAAACATTATTAAAAGAGAAAGATAAAGATAAAAATGTAGAATCTTTTGTTAAAAAAGTAAAAGAATTAGAATATGAATTATTAACCATTTGTAAAAATGATTTAGATAATGTATTAAAATTCTATGGAAATAGTGGCAGAGATAAATTAAATAATACTCTTGTAACACTTATTTTAAGTATGAGTGATGAAAAAATTATAAAAGATATAGATAAAAAATTAAAAGAACTTACTGAAAGAAATATTTCATCTCAAGAGTTAATTAATATCTATTTTATTAAAAAATATTTATTTATGGAATTACTTTTAATCTACTTTATTTGCTATCTTTCTCCTTAAAATATTTTAATTTATTTTTTACATAAATTTTTATTTTTTTCATTATTTCTAAAAAATGATTTTTAAAAAGTTTATGATTCCTTTTTTTAAAATGAATCATAAAATATATTTCGTAAAATATATTTTGTAATAATAGAATTACTTTATTTTTTCCGAAAAATAAATTAGAAAATGAGTCTCCAACTTTTTATCGGTCCTATGTACGCCGGAAAATCTTCCGAACTTATCCGCCAAATTCAACGCTACGAAATACTCAACAAAAATGTTTTAGTTATCAACCATATTATCAATAATCGCTACGGATCCAATACAATTACAACTCATACAAAAATGAGTTATGATGATTGTATTATTATTAGTAAACTTTCTGAAATTTCCGAAAATAACGACTTCAAACAACGTTTTGATAATGCTCACGTCATCGTCATTGAAGAACTTCAATTTTTTAGCGATGCTTATGATAATATTGTTAATTGGTGTGATAATCACGGAAAACACGTCATTGCCGGTGGTTTAGATGGAGATTTCCGTCGCGCACCTTTTGGTGATGTACTACGTCTCATTCCACATGCGGAAAAAGTGGTAAAGTTAAGCGCTCTTTGTAAAAGATGTTGTGATGGAACTCCTGCTAATTTTACAATGCGTATTACAAAAGATGAAAGTCAAACTGTTGTAGGAAGTGCGGATGTATATGAAGCCGTTTGTAGAAAACATTTTCTTGAAAATGCCACTTTAGCGCATCACTCATGAAGTGATGAATCAAAAAACAAAATTAATTTACTTTATATTATATAATTATTTACTTTTATGTTTCTTATATCATTTTGAATGATATAAAGACGAAGTTCATTTATATTTTTCTCAATAATTTCTAATTTTTTTTCTACTAATTTTAATTGATAAGTATAATCAATTGCGCTTTTCTCTATTTTTTTGATTGATTCATATTTTTCCATTTTTTTACTTTATCATTTTATCTTTATAATAAAAAGATATAAAAATAATAAAGAATGATTTATTATTTTTATTAAAAAAATAAAAAAAGTGATTTTTATATTCTTTTCACTATTCTTCTATCTATTACTTCATATACATAAGTATGAAACAAACTACATTATTTTCTTTTATAAATAAAGGAAGTACAGTTTCGACTTCTAATGATCATAAAAGTTTATCAGAAAATATTATTTATTCCTACTTTTATTTACAATGGTATGATAAAAAACCAAAAGTTCAAGCACACTTTTTAAATGAAAAACCAAAACTTTGTAATTTTAAAAAAACATTTATTTGGAAAGATAGCAATATTGAAATTACTTTATGTGGACATTTTGAACATCTTCGTGATATTGATACAAATGATCCTATTACATATTCACATTTATACAAATTAGATAAAGAAAAAAAGTATAAAAACGTCGGTTATTTAAAATCACTGCTTCAAAAAGCAATTCGTCGCAAAAACCCCAGTGTTGCCGTTAAATGCGCTTTTCATTATATGACTCTTGATATTCAAGATTTCTTACGACGTTTACCCATCATTATGATAGAAGATACTTGTGTTCATGAAGTTTTCCCAACACTTGTTTGGTTTATGATCGCTTCTACAATGCCTGATTTTAAATTTGATCGTGTTATTTATGAATATTTAATGGGAATTGTTTATGTAATGTCAAATATACCAATCTATCATAATATATCTATAAAAAGTATGGATGAAAAGAATGATATAAAAAAGATCTTATATGCGGCAAATAAAAAAGATAGTATGGTTCAATCACTTATTTATTCATTACTTTTGCGGAAAGCATATGGTGGAATGAAGTGTGATATGAATATGCTTGAAAATTATGCGAATTATTGGAATCAACCTGATTCCAATACATCAAATTATTTGTTAAAAAATGCGGTTCGACCAATTATGCTAGCAAGTATTAACACATTACAATTAAATGAGTGGATTATTGAAACAATTGATTTTCATTGCGCTCCTCAAATCATTCGATATATTAAAGAAGAGTATCCTGAATTTAGTGAAGAGTATATTCAACAATTGATTTGGAACTATTCGAGCAAAACAAATGCTCGAATCAAAGAAGATATTAAAAAAGAGTATAAACGTGAAGATTGGGAAAAGATAAAGAATTATGTAAAACGCGTTCAATATTACTTACTTGAAGAAAATTATTAATAAATTATTCAATATCATTTAATCCGTGAGTAAAAATAATGTGCCATGTATATTCAAAAAATCGTCCTGTTGAAAAGGATCCTATCTTACTATTCATTAAATAATTATGAAAATCTTGATATACTTGTTTTGAATTACGTAATATTAAATCTTTATGTACATAAAATTGAGCACCAGCACGATAAGTATGTTTATTTTTTCGGTCATAATTAATATTACAATTTTTTTCTAACATTTTTATATATTCTTCATTATTTACTAATTGTTTATCCATCTTTAATTCATTAATATTATAATATGGTTTATTAAATAGTAGTTTTTTGTTTACTCTTTCATCTGTATTTGTTTTATGATGCCAACTAGTACGATGACCATGTACAAATAATGTATATTCTGATAAATTATCATAATTATTTATAATATATTCTAAAAATGATGATGCTTCATTACCTTTATTTGGTATTTGTTCTTTTTGTAATCCACCTTTTGATATAACTATATAAGGATATTCTAAATTATGAATCCAATTTAAATCTTCATTATAATGAGCAATTACTATTACAACATTATTATTTTTTATATTTGTTGGATATATAATTTTATTTTCATTTGTTGAATATGAATATACTTTTTTTATAATTTGTTTATTTTTCATTTTTTCTTCTTGATCTTTTTTCATTTTTTCTTCTTGATCTTTTTTTATTTTTTCTTCTTGATCTTTTTTCATTTTCTCTTCTTGATCTTTGTTCATTTTTTCTTCTTGATCTTTTTTCATTTTCTCTTCTTGATCTTTTTTCATTTTCTCTTCTTGATCTTTTTTCATTTTCTCTTCATATTTTTTTTTCATATTTTCTTCATGTCTTCTTTTTATATTTTCTCTACGTTCTTCTCTTAATTTTATTTCAATTTCTTTCTTATTTTTTTCTTCATTCTCTCTCTTTTTTAAAAAATCTTCTTCTCTTAATTTCATTTCAACTTCTGTTTTATTTTTTTCTTCATCTTCTTTTATTTTTTTAAAATCTTCTTCTTCTTTTAAAAAATTTTGAACAACTGTATCATGATCTTCTTTACTAAATATTAATTTTCTACGTAATTGTCTATCACGTATACTTGACATTTTTTTATATTATATAATTATACAAAATAAAAAATATTATTAAAATAATATTATTAAAAAATAATTATAGATCTTTATATTTATTTACAATATTTTTATATTTTATAGTAACTGTTTGATTACCACGTTTAATTTTAATTCCATCATTTGCGAGACGAACACGTTGTCCCATATATTTATGTTCTTTTTGTTTTCCACCTTTCTCTTTAATCACAAATACAATAAACTTTTGATTTGAATTATTTAATTTTGACATACGAGCAAGACGTGAAAATGCTTTTCGAGCCGCTTGTTTAGGTGTTTTACCTTTATATTCACCATAACTTTGACCTGTTTCAGGAAAATCAACTAATTCATATACTTTTTCTTTTTTTATCTTCTTTTCTATTTTTTTATTTTCACTATTTTTATGATTTATGGTTACATTTGTTTTTAATTCATTATTTCTTTGTACATTATTTTTTATTACATTATTTTTTATTACATTATTTTTTATTACATTATTTTTTATTACATTATTTTTTATATTATTTAAATTATAATTGGATAATTGAGATAAAGAAGATAAAGATAATTGTGTCATTATATATAAATTACTAATTTATATATATAAAAAAATAAAAAACAATAAAAAGTAAAACAAATATTTATTTTATATCAAAATGTGAGAAATATGTTTTTTTTTCATTTTCATCAAAACATTTGTCATTCCAAATAAATAATTTTATTATTTTACTCTTTACTCTTTCTATTTACTCATTTTTATTTTATAAGGTTTTCAAAATAAATCTTTTAATTATTATTATTTACTTTGAAAACCTTCTCACCTCACCCACCCATTTGCTTCTTCTTTGTACTACTCTTTTTAGTACTCTTTTTACTATTACTCTTTTTTGTACTACTTTTCTTTTTACCATCTTTAAATAAAGCACTAATCTCTTGTTGTAATGTTGCTAATGAAAGTTTGCGAGTCATTTTTGTTTTTTTTGTTTCTATATATTATCATTATATATTTATCATAATATAGATATATTTATTTCTTAAAAAATTCATGATTTACAAAAGAATTTCTTATATCCAAAATAACCTAACGCACATAAAATTAAAAAGATAACTACATAAACAATATACATCATATACGATGTTGATGGTTTTGATACTGTTTGAAAGTTTTCTTGTACTTCATTTTCACTTTCATCATCTTCTAAAACACATACATTACCATCACACTTTAGACGGCGACCTTCTGTTACACCTTCGTTTTCATATGCTTCAACTACTCCTGAAGGATTCATCGCAATTAAACGATCTGCTTCAACATCAATCTCTTGAACATCACGATGTTGATATGTATTTTCATGATACTCTTGTTGTTGATACTCTTGTTGTTGATACTCTTCTTGTTGTTGATACTCTTCTTGTTGATACTCCATTTTGTTGTTTTTATCTATTATTTTCTTTGTTTTTATTTCAATAATTAAAACGAAGAAATTTTAAAAATAATTTTCTTATAAATATATATATTTTTTATTTATCTTTTTCAATATTTTTTTGATTTGCTTTTTGAATTTCAGACACACTTGCCACATTCTTCTTCTTTTTAAATATTGCTAACTCATATCCTCCTACAATTTGCGTACATATGGGTTCAATATGAACCTTTTCAAATCCATTCTTTAATATAATATCATATACTTCATTTTTAGGTAAAAAATAATACATGGTTGTTTTAATTCGTTTTTTACCATCTTTCATTGTAAATTTATCAAAATATAATGTTAATATATCACTTTTTTCTTCACCTTCACCTACATCTTCAATATACCAACAATCATGTGAAAAGTGATCTAAATATGTAAATCCATGAACTACTCCTAAATGATCAATATAAGATGTACTATAATATCGTGATGCTAATTGTAACTTCGCTTTATCATAAATTGGAACAACAAGTATTCCATCATCTACTAACCATTGATTGGCATTTTGAATCATCTTTTCCATATCTTTATTATGATTCATATAAAAGGTGCGTTCGTCCATCATAAATAAATGAATTGATTTAGGATTAAATAATTTAGGATCTACTAAGTTACCACGTATAAATTCAATATTTGGATTTAAACTTTCTGCTTTCTTTAACATATGTTTTGAAAAATCAACACCACATATATTATTATAACCCATACTTTTCCACTTTTGTGTTACTTTACCTACACCACAACCAGCATCTACAATTTTAATACTATCTTTTTTATTTTGATACGTTTTAGGTAAATATTTTAATATTACTTTATTATCACGATCTACATCAAAGAAATCGTGATAAGCAATATCATATAAATCAACGTATTCTTTATCAAAAATGTCATCTTCTTTTTCATTATATTCATTTAAAACATATTCAATTGAATAATCTAATTTATCTTGAAAATGTTCTTTTGTTTCATCTTCATTTTGATAAATTGCTTGTTTTACTTTAAGATAGAAATAATAAAAAAATAAAAGCAAAAGTATATAAAAAATGACTTTATAAAGATATTCTTTCAATAATAATTTTATAATCATTTTAAATTATAATTCAATACTATATTTAATTTTGATATTAATTTTTATTTTTTAACAAAATAGATCTTTTATTTTTTTCTTCGTTTTATCACTTTAAAGAAATTATTACTTTATTATATAGAAATAAAAATATATTTTATAAAATGAATCAACAAGTTGAATATCAAAAACGATCATACAGTGCGGATGAAATTGAAAAAATCGTAAAAGATATTATATCTTACTCTCTTAAATCAGATGTTTCTAAAGCACGTCGCGAAAATGTTGATCAATATAAACAACATATGATGGCAAAATATGGAGAATTTCATTATAATTGTCCTACTTTATTTTTTATGGTGGTTGAAAATCCATCTGGTTTTCCTATGTATCGTTTAAATGATATGTTAGCAATGAAGCGAAAAGTAGAATCAAAAGAAATGGAAAGTGAAGATGCGGATAAACAAATGGGGCAAAAATATTTTGATGAATTTGCTGGTAAATATAATTTTAAATAAACATTTTTATTATTTTTAATATTTTTATTTTTGATTATTTATAATTATAAAAAGTTTATAATTATAAAAAAGAATATTATTAAAGAGTAGTGACGATGGAAAAAATATATAAAACAAAATATATATATTGGATTATATGTATTCTTCTAATTATTCTTATTTTTTATTTACTTTATCTTTTATATAAAAAATATACTTCTCAAATATATAAAAATAAAGTAATTCAAAAATTAATTTATGGAAAAAATATTGAAAGTTTTATATCTTCACAATATTATCAAATAAATAATCAAGAAGTAACAAATAATCAAAATCAAAAAGAAAATAATGTTGATTATGAATTATATGAAAGTAATAAACTTGATTCATATAACTTTTTAGTTCGTGATTTATTAGTACATAATAAAGATATAAATCATTTTTTTAAATCCTCTTTTGATCATGTATATGAACATATGGAAAATGAAAAAATGGATGAATTATTTCCAGATATGAATAAAACAGCATTTCGTTTAAATGAAAATCAAAATCCGTCTGATTTATTAGAAAAAAAAACAGTTGAAATTATACAACCTAAATTATCTGACGCTTTATTAAATATGGATACTCGTCCACCTGAACAAAAAGAATTAGATAATTTATTAAATGATTTAAATGTTTTCTTGTATTTATTAAAACAAAGAATCATCGATCTTTTATCAAGAAATAAAGAAATTATAGAAGATCAAAAAATATCTTTATATTATTCACTTTTTGAAGATACAAAAGATTCCACGAAAAATGCTTTTAATATCTATAATGAAAATAAATTAACACCTAATTATACAATTGACGAAAGTCTTGATAAACGAGCAAATAAATTTTTAGATAAAGATGATGGTATTGTTCGTAAATTCATTGTAGCATATAAAACGTTTCAAAAATCGGAAGATAGTGAACAATTATTTGATGATATTGAATCTATATCTATTCCAGTACCTAAAGAAATTGGAAATGAAGATGAAGATGAACCTCAAGATTCTTTCCTTATTCTACGTGAATTTGCAGATAATGTTAAAAACTTCTATGAAAGTCTTAATATCATTATTGCCCCTTACTTTAATTATATTCTCGATCTTGGACTTGTTCCTTATCCACGTGATAATGATTCACAAGATCCCGATTCACCTGATAATAAAGCAGCAGCAGCATTAATGGCATCTTATGGTACTGAAATACTTACATTAGCATCTACATATAACGATATTATGATTAATTATATATTAAATGAAGATATATATAGTTTATTAGAAGAAAATAATGATGATGATAATAAAAACAATGAAGATAAAAATAAAGCAAAATCTTTATTACAAAAATTACAAAATATTGGAATCACAAAAATGAAAGAACAACAAATGGAAAATCGTGATTTAAAAAAAAATTTATTATCTTTACCAAATATTTCAAACGAAAATTTAATTACAATTAAATCATTACTTAAAAATAATGTAATTACAGTTGAACAAATAAGTGGTTTTGATAAAACTGTAAGATTAATTACATATATATATGATTATTTTAAATCGATTAATGATATTTTATTAGAATCAGATGACCCTGAAAAAATTGATATCATAAGTATTGAAAATATTATTAAAGGTATTACTGTTAAAAGTCGTAATATTTCGAATGATGATGATACATCACCTTTAAATAATGATAGAATAAAACTAATTAAAAAATATGATCCATTACCTGATGATGATGTTTATACTTTTGCTTTAGACAATTTAACACAAAATAATCAATATATATTCAAATCACTTGTTGATGGATTTACAACTGATAAAGGTATACCAAGTGGTCCTACAAAAGAATCCGTGAAGAAATCAAAATTAAAACAAATCAATCAAGCATTTACAAAATTCGGTAACGATATTGTTGATTTCGGTAAAGATGCTGGAAAAGAACTTACTAAAGTTGGTAATAAAATTGCTGAAGGTACTGTTGATGTTGCGAAAGATGTTGCGAAAGGTACAACTGAAGTAGCAAATAAAGTTGCGGAAGGTACAACTGAAGTAGCAAATAAAGTTGCGGAAGGTACAACTGAAGTAGCAAATAAAGTTGCGGAAGGTACAGTTGATGTCGCTAAAGATGTTGCGAAAGGAACAACAGAAGTAGCAAATAAAGTTGCGGAAGGTACAACTGAAGTAGCAAAAGATATTGCGAAAGGAACAACAGAAATTGTTAATGATGTTGGTAAAGAATTAAAAGATTTTGGTAAACAAGCAGATGAAGGATTAAAAGATTTCGGTAAAAAAGCAGATGAAGGATTAAAAGATTTCGGTAAAGATGCTGATAAAGGACTCAAAAAAGCAGGAAAAGCAATCAAAAATTTATTTAAATAAATATTTTTTTACAATATTTTTACATACTTATCATAAAATAAGTTTTATTTTATCATATTTTTATTTTTATCATATTTTATTTTTTAATATAATATACATATTTTTTCCAATACATACTTTCAGTATTAATTGGAATATTATATTTACTACACCAATTATACGCATTTTGAACTTGTGTTTTTAATATATTT
>JACCDO011123907.1_pt1 | contig 23862 bp, 15 predicted proteins | sample 7446101 | NCBI WGS metagenome assembly JACCDO01 (sample SAMN15323440, study PRJNA562643) | freshwater metagenome | isolation source: river surface water | place: USA:Blue River Watershed | collected 2017-08-16
GCGCTGTTTGAAGCTTTCTTCTGGTTTGAACCCACTCGAGCAAACGTAGCGTCTAATTTTAAGTCTACACGCACTGTTTGGCATTATCCAGAGGATGTTAGTCATGTTACCAGTGAGTTCAGAGATATCCCACAATTTTGCTTTCCTGGTACTTTTATTCCTACATTTATCGTTATTAATTATACACTTAACTTTTGTGTCTTCCTTTAGATTTAGAGATATTAAAAATTGAAAAAGCTATAGTTAGTAAAAATGAGCATTATGTTTTTGCATTAACAGATAAGGATCGTAATAGAGTATATGGAATATGTATGAGAGGTTTGTTTCGAGGTGAAAATAGACGATACGATGTGAAACGAAGAATTAAACATTGCTTATGTTTTATTACTAGACAACCATTATTCTCCTTATTTCGTAGTATATTACAACAACTACATTCGTTGTCATTATTAGAACTAGAGCCTGGTCGAGCTAAAGATTTTTTAAAATCATTATCTGAGCAATACGTTGGAAATAATTTGCAAAATATAATTATACCCTCAAGAATTTCATCAACGTCATTAAATGACTTTGTCGTTAAAATTCCAAAAAATAGTACTATCACATCATATCGCAGTGAAGTATCAATACTACCATTATTGGAGAAGTTAGGTGTTGAGACATTTTTGAAATTATTATCAGCAGCATTATGTGAAAAACGAATTATATTTATAGCAGACGAAGTTGAAGAATTATCATCTTCAGTATTAGCACTTGCTTCTATGTTGCATCCATTTCAATGGCAACATATTTTTATACCTTTATTACCCTCAAAATTATTATCATATGCCGCTGCACCTGTTCCTTACATAATTGGTGTACGAAAATATCTTAAAAATGCATTATTCAATGAAGCATTGGAGGATGTGGTCATCGTAGATTTTGAATTGGTTGGAAAAAAGAAAAAAGGCGAAGAAGTGTTATACTGTCGAGGTAATGTAGGTATCAAAGATTTTATGGGTGATTCGGCCTCTACATTGAAGCAAACAACCGAAAAAATTGATGTTTTTATCGGTAAAGCTACTAATATGGCGAATATGTTAATGGGTAAATCCGTGGATGTAAATGATCAAGATAGCGGGCGCAAAGACATTGTTGCCAATATGGTCAATGATTTACGTGCTATTTTGTCATCAAAGCCAGGTAATTCATCATTGTCATTAGTAACAACATCTGTGCTGCGCATAGTACCTGGAACTGGGGAAAAGCTAACGACTGAAGAAATGTTGGTTAGATGGAATTTGGATAGCGAAAAGCAAATTAGAGAAACATTAATGCAATTTTACATATATTTATTTGCTGATATGGAGGATTTTGTAATCAAAGGTGGTAAAGTAGTAGCCGGTGGTAAAAGTAAAAGTAAAAGCAATTTTAGTGACGGAGACACTAGAAGTAATTATGATTTGAAAGGTTACATGGAGAAACGTGCAAGTATGGGTGATAGCCACGAATTATTAGATTTCTTTGAACAATTTACTCATTCGCAAATGTTTGAACGGTTTTGTGATGAACGTTATAACAGACGTAAGACCAAGCAACAATCATCAGTTGCACCATCTCCATCACGTGGTAACTTGGATTTCAATGGAATCTCTGCTCCAGAGTGGGACGATTATGATACTATTTGTAATGATATGAAAAGTTCCAAACTCGTTGCTACTGTGGCTAATGTGAAGACTGTTGTTACAGCAGCTTCAACGAATCATCTAAGATCGCTTTATAGTGGCGATAAAGAGAGTAGTAGTAAAGGTTTTATGGGCGCATTGGAGTTTTATCCATTAGCAGTGCAAATGACAGCAGGAATCTTGGTTACGTCGACTTCGGTATATAAGGTCAAAGAAAACGTATTTGATGTTTTACTATATATTGATGGCTATGAGTTGAATGCCTTATCGGTCCCATCTACTGCTTCTACTACAGCTTTCAGTAGACACACTCACGGTTTTTTGGTTATGATGGATACCATATGTCAAGCGTGTAAACATAGTGACATTATACCTAAGGTTATGCGTACGATAAGTGTAAGATTGAGATCTTGTATTGCTGCCGGTTGCAGAGGAAGTGGTGGTGCGTACGGTCAAATTGCATTAGTTTTGTTAAAGTATTTACTGTTGAATGGTCCAGAGTGCACCTTGTCTTATGCCCTGGACCTCATCCCAACGATTAGAAAAATTATTAATATATCCACAAAATTGAACAACGAAAAAAATAGTGACAAAGATTCCAGTTCTGTTGCTGCCGTGACTCAAACTGCTTTTGATTTCATGTCTAACGGTAGCGCCATCTTCGATATAAAAGTTGGTGCTAATATTGTATTAAATATGCTTCTAGACCATAAAAGGTTTACTCTTCAACGTTTATATAATAAAAGGGCGAAGGACGGAATGATACCTTACTTAGTGCCAACCTTCGCATCAAGTGTTCGACAATGTAGAGAGGTTTTCGGTAAAGGACCCAATAAACAGTTTATTAAATTTGGTGACATCCATAATATGATGAATCCCGTTCATGTTGATCCCTCTGTGAACTACCAATTAGATCCTACTTTAGTTCAGTTAACACCTCAAGTATCGATTTCATCGTTACAACGCAGCATGAGTTCTGATCGTTTATCTTCGAAGAAATCTTCCCCCAAGAAACAATCTATAGTTATTCCGACTGCATCACCATCATTACTCAATGATGAAGATGATAATGCCAAATATCGTTGCATTAATCAAGAGACAGGAGCATATTATGATTTGCGAGATTTAGAACAACTTGCTATGAACACAAGTCAGTTAAATCAAAAACCGCATATCCCTGTGTTGTCACCACCCCCATCGAAACCTCCTAAAGCTTCTGGTAGTGTTAAAAGTAAGACCAAAACTACGGATCCATTTCAACTTGAAACGTTTCTCTTTGGAGATCCTTTTAGTGGCAGTAAAAGCAGTGCCGCGAGTACCATTGTGGCTACGAATGGATCACCTAGTAAGGTGTCTCAAGAAGATGATCATTTCACTAATATGGTCAAGGGTATTAGTGTCGGACCATCGTTATCCACCGCAGATCTATCTACTAAACAAAGCAAAACTGTTGGATCTGATCCAACTGTCATGCTATCATCCGTGGGTAATCCTCCTAATCCATTTAATAGTGCCAGGATTAGTACTCCTATTGGTGCAGCATCGCAAGCAACTTCGCATTTGCAAACTAAGTCCTTTTCTGGTCATGCGTCTTTGAACAAAGCACCTGTTGATCCATTCGCTGACTTAGCTAATTTTAAGAAGAAATAATATTTCTAGGTTTATATTGTATTTAACTATTTTTAACAGAAAATTTATATGCTTATGTTGTTAGATTATACAACAGAAATACTCTTAATATTTACGCGAACTAAAAACGCTTCTTCGTTCGATACCGAAACTAATATTTACACGAATATACACAAGACTTAGGATACGATGCGCCACAATTATAAACTCAATCTTGGCTTTTTACTGTGTAACTCATCTATCATCGCATCATCCTTTAATGACGACACGACACCTTCATCCTCTGTCATAGGAGACACATCGCTGCATGCATGCACATTACCAACTGAATCGAAACTAGTGACAGAGAGACTTAGGGACGGTATTTTTCGTGCGATGTCTGACGTGCTGTTATCGACAGTTTCAGTGTCCGTACTTCCAGAGACGATGGATTGTACCTCATTACTTTCACAATTTTCTTTATCGGCACAGTCACTATTTGTTGGAGTTGTACGATACAAAGCACATGGTGGTAAAGTTGTTGAGTGCACAGTAGGGGGTAGAACAAATACTTGTAAAGGAGAGTGAAGTGTTGGGTCCGAGAGACTTCGCTTCAAACCAGTTCTGGATGGACTGACGAGAGGATTGCAATTTTCATCATTTTTAACAATTGAACTCATTTTTGTGGTGGAATCGACTGCAGCGGTCCCCATTACACCTAACGCACTAAAAGGTGATCCCACTCTCTGATTCAACAATAACTTTAAAGGCGAAGTAATACCGTTTTGATCGTTAACAGGAGATAAAACCCCGGCGATGGTACCATTATTAGTTCGCACCAATTTAAAAGGCGAACCTCCAGAACCAAAAACTTTTTCAGTCAGTAATGCTAAGTGCATCAAAGGATTTGCATTTGGATCATATTCTTGTTCGCCCAATGATGGAACATTCACTGTTGTCAATATTGAAGCAATTGAATTAGCACGAGTTTTAGTATGGCCAGAATATGTTAAACGGGAAAAATCGTAACCACCATCTGAGTTGTAACCATTCTCGTGACCAGGTAACTCAGGTACTGTCCAACCTTTGGTACCTAATGACATTGGAGTTGAAAGATTGCGATCAGCAATACCATTACTATTTTGAGGCGTAGCTTGTTTCGATGCACTTTTCTTAGTAACAGTATCCTTCATTCTATTGGATGGGGAGGTACGTCTTGGCACAGTTGGAGGTCTACCACTTACACTGCTAGTAAGTGCAGAATATGATGCATGAACAGCGACTGCTTTTTGCTCAGTATTAGCAGGAGTTGAATTTTCGATTTTGGCTTTCAATGCCGCCCTTTCAGCACGTGATAATTTATTTTTATAACCACCACTCTCGAAGGAACTCATCTCACTGTCAGAATCACTGTTACCATTATGGCCATTAGGTGATGGCGAACGGTCAACCTTTTTGCTGAAATAATTTTGACGACCACGATGGCGGCATCTAGCGCATTTAGAGGCTTCAGGTTTATCGTGAAATTGTCCTAGTGCAACGAAATTTTTGCATCCTTTACAAAACTTAACGACAACATTCATACTTTTATGTAACCAAAAAGAGGTGTCACATGATCTACACACATCTTTATTCTGTTGTGGAATAACATTTTCGGTGCTACCACACATAACACAATGATGGCTTACTCCTTTAGGTGAATTACATCGATTAAAATTGATTACATCATGATATTTCAATGTGTATCCTAAAAAGGTTATGTGAGTATAGATTTAATAGACATTATATTTAAATTTACCTAATTTATCGTAATAATTGCTGACAGCCCAAGGGTGACTATCATAACTTTTATCGACGTTAATTGAGTTTAAGGAATCGTCAGAATGAACCACTGTATCTGGAGTTGTTGTGACATTAATATTTACTTTACCAGTCCGTAGACTCGTGCGACTGTTTGCAGCCGGAGATGAATCAACTATACTATCTTCTGCTAACATTGAAACTTTAAAAATATGACAAAAAAATAAGTTAAGTTGTATTGTATGATTAATTAAAATGTAATACCTTAATATGAAATATTGACTGAAAACGGCTTTATATAGTAACGTAAAATCCTAGAAATTGAAACAAATGAGTACATGAAAAGATAAAACAAGTTATTAAAGCCATATAAAGTATGATATTATTCATTACGATTTTTGGATATCGAAGTTATTGGCCATGTATAAGTAACTTACCCGTTTGTGTCGCTACTTTTTTTGAATTCTTTTATTTGAAGCTATTTAGCGTCTTAATCGTCACAATAACGAATTCGTAATGTGATAACTAATGCTGGAGGCAGATGGTCGCACTTATTCGTCTCAAAGTTGAGAGATAGTGTGTACTAACGGAGCGTCCTTTGGATGTTTTTTTTAAGCGATTCGAATGTGAATAAATTCAAATCGTTACCCTACCCCAATACTACCCGGCCTTTTGGAAAAACTAAAAAATATCTGTTATCTTATTAGTTAAATACAATTTATTCTATAAATTTATCTACAGCAGAAATAGGGATTTATATACATCAGTCATAATCTACTGAATAATACACGAGATATTATGCATATGTTAGATCATCATTAAAGTAAATATGTAATGTTGGGATATAATAATCATCATTCATTCCTAACGATAAAAATTTGTCCGTTTCGTCAACAATGCCATTTTGTTCAAGTGTTTTTGTCATATCTAATGGTATAATATCATCATTTATTAATGATTTCCATGTATATGACTTACCATGAGAATTATATTCTAAATAACGATCTCTTATATCATTAATAGTTTCTTCAACACAAGTATTAATAACATCTTCTGTTTTACTCAACATATTCACAATTCTTACTAATCTCCTTAACTTTGTAACAGAGCCAATAATATATTGATTATCTTTCCACCATGGTAAATCAATTGCTGGAGTATTATCTCTTGGATCTGGTGGTGGAACATGTAAAAATCTGCCTTGAGGTGTATATGGCATTGCTATATTTCCTGTAATAATAATAATAGGTGTTAGTATATTATATATTAGTATGGTATTATTAATTATAAAGTTTATGAATTGATAATGAATAATTATATTAAATCTTACTTTTGGGATCAATATATGTCTTGTAATCACCAGTTTTTTCATTAAACCAATGAGATATATTTGTTCCTGCTGCTTCAATTATAGGCATAGATAAGGCATTTCTATTATTAGCTATTAAAGATGTTAAATTGTACACTTTATCAAAAATTGAAACCCAGCAATCGTCACCAGAATTATGTTGAGCTATCTCCTCTTGAGTGAAATATTTCTTCGACATGGTAAATCAATAGTCCTAGGAAATATTAGCAATCGTCAACTTGGGCTTTCCTCCGACGTGCAATATTTCTCTTTTTGGCCGTTTCTGAAAATGAGTTTAGGGATTAAGTTAGTGAAGATTACTTGCCAGAAGAATAAAGGGAGAGATAACATAAATACACAAAGTTAATATGATATAACCATCAATAAGATATTCTTCATCATAATATTATGCTTGGAATCATATTAAAAAATTTTAAAAATTATTTATTTATAATCATTGATTAGAGAATAAAAGAGAAATAATAAGTATAATAGGTATTAACTATAGATTAATTAACATAACACACAATTATTCTTTTATTTTTTAAAAACAAACCCTAAGCTTGAAAAGGTCCACCACAAAATCACAGGGTAGGACAATAAAAGCATAGAGAAAGATGAGTTTACCAGCAGTGTTACAACCAAAAGAGGAAGACATCAACAAGATGTTGGCGGCTAAGGTCCATATTGGTACCAACAATGCTGATCAAAGTATGAAGGAATATATTTGGAAGCGTAGTGATGATGGTCCACATATCCTTAACTTAGGCAAAACATGGGAAAAAATAGTACTTGCCGCTAGAATAATTGTTGCCATTGAAAACCCACAAGATGTTGTAGTTATCTCATCAAGACCGTATGGTCAACGTGCTGTATTAAAATACTCAGCACATACTGGTGCACAATGCATTGCTGGTAGATTCACTCCTGGTACATTTACCAATCAAATTACTAAAAACTTCAAGGAACCTAGATTATTAATTGTTACTGATCCTCGTATTGATGCCCAAGCTGTAAAAGAAGCATCATTTGTTAATATTCCAGTTATTGCATTATGTGACTCTGATTCACCATTACAATATATTGATTGTGCTATCCCTGGTAATAATAAAGGTAAACATTCTATTGGTTTACTATACTGGTTATTAGCTAGAGAAGTATTAAGAATGCGTGGTACTATCGATCGTTCCAGTGCATGGAATGTTTCAGTTGACTTATTCTTCTACAGAGATCAAGAAGAACTTAAAAGTCATGAAGAAAGTGCTGGTCACGAAGATGCTGTTGCCACTACTGATTTCCAAGAACCTACTTTTGAACAAGCTCCACAAAACTGGGATGGACAAACATATAGTGAATAACTTTATATATAATAGAAGTTAGTATAAATACAAAAAAATTACAAATTATTTTAGTCCCATATTTTTCTTTAGTTTATCCAATTCTAATTCAATATTTTGGGCTCTTTGCTCTTGTGTGTTGGATGAGTAGCTTTTAGAGAATGTATTAGGATCCTGAAATGTTTCGTCATTACTATTGCCACTGTTATTGTCACGTTCTTTAATTTTGTTGGTTAATTGTTTCTGTAAAATTCTTATCTGTGTTTGCACTTCTTTTAATCGAGTTCCCAATCCTTTCATAGTTTCAATTTTTTTAAATCGAAGTAACTGTTCATCGATATTTTCGTTTTTAATGTTTTTAGTTTTGATAATTTCTCTTTCTTCATCTGTGTATAATGATTGCAGTTTATTATAATGTGCCTGCATATTAGATATACTCGAACGTAACTTATTAATGTCTTCATCCAAATTTAAAGTAGATTTTTGCTTACTAGTACTATTGGGATTGCTGTTACTACTGTAACGTACACGATTAGTATCTTCAAACTGTTCCTCTAACACATCTAAAATATCTTGAAGTATAAATGTGCCACCATTTGACCTTATATCTGACCATATATCAGATATTACATTAAATAACGATTCATTATTATCACTATTGGAATTTTTATTATCATTTTCGGTCTTGAACGAAGGTCCACTTGATTTTTGTTGACTACTTTGCGAACTTGTTGTAGAGTATGTTGAAGTGGCTTTACTTGCTTGTTTTGAACTGGTAGCGGAAGTTGCCGATTTTGTTTGTGTGGAAGTATTTGGTTTTTCTTTAACACCAGCACTATTTCCATAGTAACCCATTTGTCGCTTTCTATCATAGGTAGCTCTTAACTCAATGTCCTTCAATACTTTATAAGCCGCATTGATGACCATCATTTGTTTATTACATATATCCTTCGCTTTATCTCCTTCTTTATTGTCGGGATGGTATTTAAATACCATTTTATAATACGCTTTCTTTAACACTTTACTGTCGGCATCTGGCGATACTTCTAAAACACTATAGTAATCTTCATTGAAATCGCCTTTTTCAAAAGCTTTGGGGTCCCAATCCATATTTCCCATAAATATTTTAGTATTTAATCTACATATTTGTGAATAATGATCAGCTGTAGTTGTCGTATCTATAACTTCCCTTCTATTAACCGCCAAATTTTTAAATCGATGTGCATTGTATGAATTGCCATGTAAAAGCAGAGTAAATGCAAGTAGCAAGCCAAATACAAAGCTAATCCAACCACGCAGAGCATAAGGAGGCATATCCAGTACCTCTACTTATAGTTCTCTCCTTTTGGAAAGGTTCAAAATTATTCTTTTTCTTTCTCGCATTTTTTTTGCTTTCTTTTTCCTTGAAGGCCTGGGTGTTGAATTTTATCTTTTCATTTAAAATACAAATTTATAATATATGAAGTTGACGTACAGTGTTTTGAAGGTTTGCAAGAAATTCGCATGCTTCGTCATCCTTAACCCACCCCGTCCCATAGGAATGATTATCCTCTACCTTAATGAAGATTACATCCTTCCCTATTAATGAAGGTTTGCATATTAACGTAGCTTTGAACACGGTATCTTTGGGTATATGATGCACTGAAAGTGATGTTTTATCACTAGGACCCTGATAGATATTTAGATTGGCGCGTGCTTTATATTGCCTATGGATATTTTGTATTTCCCCTGTAATAGGTTCAACACAGCTAGTTTTCTTGTCAATGTTACTCAATATCCAACCTCTTTTGTCGATTAGACGTAGAAACATATGCGTATCAAATAATATAACTTGTTCGGTGCAAAATGCTACTTTTTCACTGATAATATCACCAGTATATGGAGCGTCAAGTTCGGGTAACGTCCTGATGTACACTTTTTTCTCGCTCTTTACGATCCAACATTTCAAACCAACATCGCCTTCTTCCCAATATTCACTTTTATAGGTCAATACAGAGACATAATGTGCATGAATATGACCGTTGATACTTTCAATCCATTTGTCCGCCATGTGGGAATCCTCGGCTAGGAAAATATATTCATTTTGATTGAAGCCTGTGCTTGCCAATGTGAACCAAGAATCGCTTTTATTTGTCTTATATGCGTATGTATTAGCTGCTAATAATATACGTTTACTCGCGCCCATAGTGGGTGCTTCGTTGTATTCTTTGATTGAGTAAAACAAGTTCAATCCATCTAAATAGTGCCAACGTTTGTACCATTTGTTCGTGGTCTTTTTTGAATGTCGCAACAGAAAGCCTGAAATTGTTCGGTTACTAGCAGCTAATAACGATGGTAAGGAAAACATATTTCCATCTTGTTGAAGAGACATGCGACTTGTCATAGGGTTGCTTGAGGAATCAGGTAGGGATTTAAATATTCTCGTTAATGAATTACGAGAATGAGGTGGAGGTGGATCGTCCGTGTTGAATGTATCATTTATTATATCAGCACTTACGATTTCAGTTGATGTGGTAAGTTTGATAACTTGATTACTTCTGTCGATGGCATATTCAAATATAGCATCAGTATCTGCGCATAGACGATCTAGGCGAATAATGGTTGAATTGATGACAGATAATATTTCTGGGGCACTAGCACCACTTTTGACAGCATCTAAATAGTTCTGATATTCCTCTTCCGTGGATATGTTTACCAGCTTTAGTTGCATCAACAGCTTCTCATACACTGAAGGATTGTGCTTACTGAATACTTCTACTATTCCCATTAATACTCCCTTTTGTTTTTTTGTGTTGTTCATAAATTGATTAGCGACTTTGTACTCGTTACCGAGTAGTTGTATATTGTCGTGGATTGAATTATTAAAATTTGTGTTAATACTATTGATGTTATTGTTTCCAATTTTCATGTCAGCTGATGCATCTTGTAGCAGTGAATTTGCTTTCTCCTTCATACCTTGGGCCTCGAGTAACAACTCGTGATCTGTATATGCGGCACGTGCTAAATTATATTTAACTAGAACCAAATCATTGTACTTTCCTAGTAATGATTCTATCTTTTGCTTTAATACAGTGTGGGTGTAAATTATATCAGATGGTGGCTGTTTAGCTGTGCGAATAGCATCCATTGCTATAGTTTCCATTTTTATCACGTACTTCTGACACTCCTTGATATTGCTTTCAATTAGCGATGCATTGATATTATTTGCACCGCTTGTGAGTAGCTGCGAGTCCGACTTCACAGTGTTGTAGTACTTGGTCAAAGTATTAAATGTGTCGTCGACTAATTGCTTCATCGTATTTACTTCCTTTTCAAGAAATTCTACGTTATTGTAGTGGTCATCATTTGCTTGAAAATATGGACTTAATTTCGCCAAATTACTCTGAATACTGTATATTGCATGGTATATTTTCCCTATTATCTGCACTCCTTCGTCGATATCATTCTTCACGTCGAATATACTCTTTGTGCCCATATCAATCGAAATCTGGATGTTATTTAGCGCAGTGTGAAGTTTATGGACTAAAGGTTCTACTAATTGTGAAATATTTTCACGCTCAAGTGCAATGCATTTGACCACGTAACCTTTCCCATTAACTAGTTGCACAAACCGGTTGATTGATGAGGTCATATTTTGCAATTTCGATTTCAATTGTTCCAGACCATTGTTAGATAATCTATTGATGTAAACCTTGAAGTTGAGCAATGACGTGGGCAGCGGTAAGTGCGACCAATTATTAAGATACTTCGTGCCATGTTTATTATATTCTGCCAGCGATTCCTCTATGGTAGCTACTTTAGTGGCTACTTCGCTTGCCTGGTTGACTAATTTACTGGAGCTAGTTATCAACTTTTTGATGTCATCCTTACAGCTCTTGTTGGCAGCTAGGGTGCAGAGTGGTGTTAGTGAAGCGAATATAATAAAGGAAATTTGATTGCATACCTAGCAAATTATGTAAAAGTTCGTCATTTTTAGCTTTTAGTTGGTCCATATAACTGATTACTTTCACCAGCGTGTGGTCTACATTGATTGAGTCTGTAATAAAGTCACCAAGTAGATCAATATTGTCACAATTCGTCTGTATTTGCAAGATTACGCGTTGAATAAATTCTTCAGATAAACAACTATTAGTTATGTTCATTGCTTTCATTGTAGTACTATAGTCTTTGTGAAAAAAAATTGTGTTCTGTTTTCCAAATATTATCTTATTAGAAATGCTGCTGTACATAGCCCGAATTATGCAAGCTACTACAGATTGTTTCATAGAATTTTTTTCTTTCGAGTTGACATTAAACTGCTCAATTATGGGTGTCATAAGGCGGAATAAATCGCTATATTTATTTTCTAACTGTGTGTAAGTGAGTCTAATTGGCATCTGGAAGTTAAAGCAGTAGCACTGGGATGCTAATGATATGCATTGAATTTGTTTCGCAACATGTTGTCGATCACACAATGCATGAATGTTTTTTAGATCATTTGATTGAATTGCCAATAGACCAGACTGTTGATGCAGAGTCTCTGGAGAGCACGGATTCACACAATATAAATAGTAATTATGCGGTGCGGCTGTAGTTACAATTGATTCATACTGACTCATGTCTGTTGTCCATTTAGTTACTAAATATGGTGTGCTTTTGGTACCATATTTCTCCCTGAAAAGCGAGCTGATCTGTTTCACCAAGCCTACGGCTGATTTATTGAATTCAGTTACTAATTCTAAAGGAAATAATGTGGACATTTCATTCGATAGGAACCAATTGTTATCATTATTGTATTGAGTCTCACCATACCCATGGTGCACGACACGAAATAAACTATGTTGTCCGGCATCGCTAACTTTCCTAAAACCATTATTATTACCACTATATGCACTATGCAGCTGTTGAAAGAAAATTTCATCTAATGCACTTGTATTAGCCGTGCCGATGTTGTAATTTGCAGTTAAGGTATTGAGAATAGAGAGGATACTGTACGTCGGATCTCCCAGTAATGCAACATTATTACTAGTCACATTGATACTCTTTCTCAAAAACTTATAAAAGTGGTCGTAATCATTGTGGCCGTACACTTCTTCAAGTTTGAGCAAAATATATTCACGTTCTATATTCGTTACATGGTTGATATGTAGTAGTAGTTCATGTGCACAATTATTTAGAAATTGATTTAGACTATTTGCACTTATGTTTTCATACCCAATGGCTTCAACAAACGTCACCGCTTCGTCTATCTTTGAACTAGATGAAAGATTAGACATTGTGCTATTGAGTCTCTTTGTGATGACGCAAACTAACATTTCGTACAAATGAGCGCATATGTTATCTCGCACGTAACTACACTGCATTTTGTTGTTAAAAAGATTTATTACCCTGCAATTTTTAGTATTGTTCTTCGACACTAGTATTCTGGTCAAAATAACATCTGAAATTCCCAATAACTCTGCCGCGATACTAAGCGGGTTATAGCCAGAGGCGTTAGATATTATGTTTACGATGCCATAGTCACCGGAAACTTCAAATTCAATATTACTGAGGTGAAAAATTGCCGCTATAATTGAATAGTATTCAAAAATTTCATTTTCTGGGATATATAATGATAGAAAAGATTCTGTTAACAAGTCAAAGCTAACTGCATCATAGTTCTCTGAACTTAAACTGCTATAGGAAAGTAGCCGAAATTTCTTAGAGTTGACTAATTTCAATGCTTCGAGTTTACGGTGTAATGGAGAACCACTGCTCTTCCTATTCAAGCAGCATGCTAGTAATTGATAAAATATATTATATGTACGTTCACCTTGAGTGTAGCTGGTAACACGTCGAGTATCTATAAATAGAGCACTGAATGTCAATCCCGTAATTACACTTTGACTTTGACCTTTGACAGTGTGCAGTGCATTATGAAATGTAATATTTTTACTAAATAATGTTGAATTATAATTAGATAGTGTCATGGCGTGACCGAATGAATTAAATATGTAGCTAGATGCTTGTAATAGTCGATTAATTAATTCCATGTTGGTTGTAGACGACCGTTTTCTTTCTACATAGTATGATAACAGTTGATTCATTAAATATGTTTTGCCACTAGATTTTTCTCCACAAACTATAAAGGTGGACTTGTTCACACCACCTATGATACATTCAGTGCTTCGTAATATACTCTCTAAATAACCATACGGATGAGGATTACTCATTAAAAATTGACTATCACCATTGAGATATGAGTGCATATTATTATTGCAAACTAAATTATCTTCATGCAATGGATTAATTATCATTAAATGTTTAGATCCTATGTAGGAATAAGGTTGCTTCATTTTCCACCTACATGTAACAATTTCATTGAGAAAATTATTTAGTGAATTCTCCGTGTTACCACTCTCAGAACCAATATCTTTCACAGCATTACTAAGATCGTGATATGATTTAGCTTTCCCAGCAATATTATTTTCATCGGATCTTGTAGATAGACCAGGTAATTTCACGGATACTCTATGACCTTTGGACGTGGGATCATTGAACAATGTAGCGACCGCTGATTTTCTTCCTCCTTCAGAACTACTACTTGTAGAAGGAGGAGGTGGTGGTGGTGGTGGTCGCGGAGAGGAGGCCATTTAATTCATTTTCCTTCAATATCCATATTTTTCTTTTCTTTTTTTCGATTTTCAAACGAGGGTGTGGAATATTGAAGACCTTAATTATTAATTTTAATGATAAAATTTATCCTATTCGCTATTATTTGTATTTGATTAGAGTATGTTAGGTGTAAGTGTAAGACGGGGCGTATAATTGGTTTACATCATTCCCATTCCACCCATTCCTCCGCCCATTCCTCCACCCATTCCTGGAGGCATTCCCTTGTGATCATCTTCACTATCTGCGATCATTGCTTCAGTTGTCATTAATAAGCCAGACACAGAGAATGCATCAACTAATGCGGTGCGAACAACTTTAGTAGGATCCATAATACCTTCACTGATCATATCAACATATTGTCCTGTTTGTGCGTTGAATCCTTTCTCGTGAGTTTTACTTTTTAATAATTCACCTACTACAACACTTCCTTCATAACCAGCATTATTACTGATGGCTTTAATTGGTGCACGCATAGCTCTCTCAATAATTTCAACACCAATTTTTTGATCCATGTTGGCACACTTGGATTTGACATCTTTCATTTGTCTAGAAGCCCATAACAAAGCAGAACCACCACCTGGAACAATACCTTGTTCGACGGCAGCTCTGGTAGCATTAAGTGCATCAACAATACGATCACGTTTCTCACCTACTTCAACATCACTTCCGCCACCAACTTTAATGACAGCTACACCTCCAGCAATTTTTGCTAATCTTTCTTGTAATTTTTCCTTTTCATAATCCGAGGTAGATTGTTCAGCTGATTCACGTATTAATTGACATCTTTCTTCGATCAATGCCTTATCACCGCTGCCGTCTAAAATAATTGTATCATCCTTAGACACCTTTATCTTAGCACATGTACCTAAATGTTCTTCTGTTACTTTCTCTAATGATAAACCCATCTCTTCAGAGATAACTTGACCACCAGTAATGACAGCAATATCTTGTAAAGTAGCCTTGCGATTATCACCGAATCCAGGTGCTTTAACAGCACATACTTTGATACCAGCTCTTAATTTATTAACGACTAAAGTTGCTAATGCCTCTGATTCAACATCTTCGGCAATAATAAGTAATGAACGTTGAGATCGTACAACGGATTCTAACAAAGGTACTAAAGATTGCAATGATGAGATTTTTTTGTCACATATTAAAATGTATGGTTTTTCGTATTCAACAATTTGTGCTTTATTATCAGTGACAAAATATGGTGAAATATAACCGCGATCAAAACGCATACCTTCAACAACATCTAATTCATTATTCATTGTTTTACCGTCTTGAACAGTGATAACACCCTCTTTGCCAACACGTTCCATAGCTTCGGCTAATAAATCACCAATGTCTTTATCACCATTAGCAGATATTGTACCAACTTGAGATACTTCTTCTTTAGTAGTAATTGGACGTGAAATTTGTTCTAATACTTTAACGGCATGATCAACAGCTAATTGTGCACCACGTTTTAAGTCCATTGGATTCATACCAGCAGCAACAGCTTTGCATCCTTCACTAAAAATAGCACGAGTCAATACTGTAGCAGTTGTAGTACCATCACCAGCAACATCATTTGTTTTACTAGCTACTTGACGAACTAATTGTGCTCCCATATTTTGAAATCTATCCTTGAATTCAATATGTTTAGCAACAGTAACACCATCTTTAGTAATCTTTGGTGCACCAAATGATTGATCTAAAATTGCATTACGTCCTTTTGGTCCTAATGTTACTTGTACTGCATCTGCAAGCATATCAACACCTTGTAACATTAATGCACGACCTTCAACACCAAATTTTACAACTTTACCGTTGCCCAAGTGTCGCACAGCTCCATGACGAGCAGATGCTTTCACAATATTTGCGTATTTATACATTTTTGAAGCAAGTAGATATCCGTACTTCGGTTTCCTTTGACTGGCGATTCTCCTTCAGCTTCGAGAACAGTACCTACCGTGGTAAGGTTAGGGTTTCGTCCATTGTTACTATTTATTAAAGTTTAAGCAAGGATTCACGGTAGAAAGTGAAACATGAAGTTTGGATTATAAAATTGGATTCTTTTTTTCATTTCTACTTCTAGTTTCGATGACATTACAAGGGCCGGTGATGCTTCATGATGACAACACACTGCACACTCTGCACATTAGAGGGAAAGTAAGAATGGTTTACCATACTGAATGTCGCGTTTTGTTAACTTTTATCTTGTTCTCGTGTGCATTAACATGGCATATTCAGGACGCAAGACGATATGATTTGAGTCGTAGCTTTATGATGAATTCTCTTAATAAATTAACTCTGAAACCAATTAAGACAATTGATGGTATAAAAAATGCTTAAATTAGTTATACTTTTACTGATAATTATTTGTTATTAATATTAATAGGCGAATTAGTATTACCTGGATCAAAATCATTGTCGAATCGTGTATTATTATTATCCGCATTAAGCGAAGGAACAACTATTGTGAAGAATTTATTAGATAGCGATGGTATCAATTATATACTCTCTTGATTTTAAAACTTACTTAATTAATAATTATTCTATAGATATTAGATATATGTTAGGAGCACTTAAAGCATTAAATATAGATATGATTGAAGATAAAGAGAAAAACCTATTACATATTACAGGCCGAGGGAAACCTTTTAATGTCGATGAAGGTAAAATAGCAGAATTATTTTTAGGCAATGCGGGTACTGCAATGAGACCATTAGCTGGTGTGTTATGTGCTGGTAAGGGTAAATTTTTACTAGATGGTGTTGCTCGAATGAGAGAACGTCCAATTATAGATTTAGTAGACGGATTAAAACAACTAGGCGTCGATATAACATGTTCCCCTACAGGATGTCCGCCTGTTAATATCAATGCAAATGGAATTAACGGTGGGACTGCTGAAATATCTGGTCAAATATCATCACAATTTTTATCTGCCATGTTAATGACAGCACCTCTTTCCAAAGGCGATGTTACCATAAAGATTAAAGATGAATTAATGTCAGCTCCTTATGTACATATGACCATTAACCTGATGAAAAAGTTTGGTGCTCATGTCAAAAATGATAATGATGAAGTATTTAATATTTCACCAATAGCTAGTTACAAGTCACCAAAAGAAATTTATATTGAGGGTGATGCATCTTCGGCATCATATTTTTTAGCTGGTGCTGCTATTACAGGTGGTACAGTCACAGTTCATGGATGTGGTCAAGATTCAGTACAAGGTGATGCTAGATTTGCTAAAGTTCTAGCTAAAATGGGTGCCACAGTAACTTACGGTCCTAATTCTATTACTGTTACACGTGATAGCAACAAAAAGTTAGTCGGTATAGACGAAGATTGTGGTGATATTCCTGATGTTGCAATGACCTTGGCTGTTGTTGGAATATTTGCTCAAGGAAAAACCGCCATACGTAATGTGTATAATTGGCGAGTCAAGGAAACAGAAAGAATGGTTGCACTAGTAACAGAATTAACTAAATTGGGAGTTAAAGTAGAAGAAGGTAGAGATTATTTGATAGTTCACGGATTAAACGAAAACCAAAAGTTAAATAATAATGTTGAAATAGAAACGTATGATGATCATCGTGTCGCAATGTGCTTTGCTCTCGCTGCCTGCGCAGGTGTCGATGTAACTATACTTGATCCAGGTTGTACAAGAAAAACATTTCCTGATTTTTTTGATAAATTAGCCACCATGACGAAGTAATCCCTAGACTCTAATTATTTTTACATGTATAATTTATAATATTGCAGTCATTCGATATGAGTTTAACTTCTCGACTTTTTGATCTCTGGTACCTCATCTTCGAACATTTTATCCATATCAATCGGTTCATCATCATCACCAACTTCATCTGCCTCTATACTTTTACTTTTTCCAGCTTTACGTTTTGGTCCCCAATTTGACTCAGGATTTGGTAAAAATCTGGCTGTTTTTTTATCTTTTCTAACTTTGTCCATTGTGTTGTCGTATTTTAAGTCGATGGTATATACTGACGGATTTGCTAATATTAATCTAGAAGTGTTACTATTTGGGTGCTCAGCACTAGAGCCTAAGTAATGAGGCGGCTTCATTTTGCTATATTCTCGCATAAAGTCCCATATAAACTGTTGTGGTGCATTTGTTTTAATACAATTTGGTTCATGATGAAATTCTGAGTATTTATAACCATATTTGGTTAAAATAGCATGCAACAATTGCTTAGGGGGGACTTGTACACCAACAGTTGATGCCAAGTCGTCAATTTTATAATAAAATACAACATCTTTCACCTCTTCACTGATACTACTGAGCATAGCACGCATTCTTTTAACAGTTGCGATAGGAAAAGGAAATGATGATTCATCAGCACTTATACGACTTAATATTGCATCAACCACATCTTGTTTATGTATACATTCGCCCCAAAAAGGGCCACCCATTTTTAGATTTCCGCCAGTTTCCGTGCATTTTGAAGGCAGTGTGACTGTATTTGCTACGTACGTATGAGAATTATTCTTTTCAAGATCCTTGTTAATTTTACCAATTGGCTGTATATAAAATGAAGGGCATTGTGTTGATTGATAAACTAAAATATTTTTTAAGCAGGAATTTTTTACTTGTACTGGTGAATCATGAACACGAATGAATACACGAACATAAAAGTCAATCGATAGGGATATCCATGGTTCAATATTTCTACCATATTTATTCGCTGCGGCTTCAATACTATGTAATAATATTCTTAAAGACATTTCATGACAATAAGCAGCTTTTAATGGCATTGATCCGTATTTAGAGAAACAAACTTCAGGATATTTACCAGCAAGAACTGTCATATCAGTGCATGTGACACACATTAAACCACCATCACTTACAGCTTGCACCGCAGCATCCAAAAAAGGTATAACACTACCATATGGATCCAAATCAATCACATCATATTGCTTATAATGATCTCGCGCTGCGCCATACATTAAGTGACAAGCATCACCAGTATTAATTTTATACATACTATCTGGGACACCATTATTTTTACAATTTTGTTCAGCAACAATAGTTGCATTTCTATCTAAATCATTAATTGTAACCTCTCGCACTAGTGGTATTTCTTTACAATACCTAACTGATCTTAAGCCAGTTGCAGCAAGTGCATCTAATATATTTATCCCTTTGGTATAATCGTGTGGTGGTTTCTTATTTGCTTTCAATTCCTCAGTTAATTCATTATATGCATTCAATTTTGTTTCATATTTTAACTTTTTTTCTTGTTCTCTAACTTCAGCGTAATAGTTAATCACTTGGATACTTAGATCCCGATTATATACTTGGACTTTATTATAAAAAACTGTCTCCTTACGATCATATTGCATAGATGCAGATCCCTCTTTAATAGTAATAGTGTTCGCAGACATAGCAAGTCGGTGGCGGGCAAGCTTAATGCAATTTAGATTTAGATTTAAACGATATAACTTTGATGATTTGTGCAGAAGCCACATATAAATATGTGTCTGTCGCCAAGATGAAAATCAGCGAAGGGCCCACCAAATAATTTTACAGCTCAAAGTTTTAATTGTAATAGTAGATTATAATAGTTAAAGTAAGATATTTTGCACAGAAATATTTAACTTTTAATATTTAGTCTTGTAGAATCTAAAAATTAAGGGTGATTTCTCCGAAATAAATGAGGGTCACCTAGTTTCATAGAAAAAGTTCCTATTGTCTATTTAGTTAATCTAAATGAATACTTCTACTTTCTGTTTTGTGTTTGTTTGTCATTATCTTTGTTTTGAGAAAAGGCGGCCTTTTCAAAAATTCGATTCAAAATTTATAACTCATCATATTTCAAGGTATAAATTAATTCTACATAATGGCATCAGAGATTCAACCGCATCAGCTGTCTATTGAGCAACTAAACGGACTTCGTCAACAACACGAAGACGAAATCAACGAATTAAGTCGTCAATTAGAGTCATTGCAACAAGCTAAACAGCGCTTTATCACATCTCGTACTACATTAGATGAAATATCCTCATCGGGTAATGGCGATACTGTGTTAGTTCCATTGAATAATTCACTATATGTACCAGGAAAAATTTCTAATCCACAGAAAGTAATGGTAGAATTAGGAACAGGATATTATTGTGAAAAAGATATAAATGGGGCAAAGGAATTAATTGATCGTAAAATGCAATTAATAGCAAAATCGATGGAGTCAGTCGAAAATATGGGTAATGGTAAGAGGAAAACATTAGAACAATTAATGCAAATTATGCAGTATAAGATGCAATCATTAGGAGGAGGATCGAAATAGGTTTGTATACATCAACTATAATATTTTACAATAGCTTTTCTTCTACTCTTTCATATCGAGGACATCACTTATCCTATATATTATACAATACTTTCATACTAATTAAAATTAGTATTCATGACAGCACCACCATCTTTTTCACCGGTGACTGTAGTTCCTTGGACTACTGTAAGACCAAATTTTCGATCACATAATTTATAAAATCGTTCTCTACGTTTAATGAATATTTCATAGCATAGAAAAAATCCTAGCGCAACATAAATCCAAAATACAAACCATTCTAATGAATAAGGGGGACGGTCAAATCCAAACCCTTTAACTCCACTGTCAATATCCTTTATCGTTTTTTTCGCACTTATTTCAATATTCCCCCATGAAAGTGCTACAAGTATCGCACTAATATCAACACCTGCGTAACCAAATTCTAAGCTGTAACCAGCTCTTTCTTGTACAGTATCATCAGTTGAAATCTTAGGAGCTTCTTTATGATGATGATTTTTTATTGTATTACTGTCAAAACACAGAACAGGCCATGGATTAGCACCCATTAAGGTCAGACTAGGCATGCATACACTCATACCCTTACCAGAAATATCACTAATTTCGTTAGGACATACAATACTCATCCCATATGTCGCTGCAAAACCGAAACCTAGGTACATACCACCAGTAACACCGTGATAACAAATAGCTTCTTGAGTCTGAAAATCAATACACGCACCTTTCCTTTGAAAATCAACATTGAAAAATAGAAATTCGATGGTTAGGTAAGTCTCAATACATTGAACATGATTATTTCCTTGTATACTAGTAGCTTTAGGGTGATTACTACACTGATATTCACCGCTATTTTCAAAATATGCAGATCGAATACCTTGCAAAAGATTCTTGCAATAATTATCTGGTTCAGCACCATCTGTTGATGTCCAAATTAAGTCTTCATTTGGCGAGGGCATTACTTTGCTATTGAGCTGTACTCCGTATATCAATGCCAATAAAAACAATACAGTAAATATCCACCATGCAAAACATCCACGACAGCAATTTGTTCGACCTTTTGCATCCTTTCCACTGTAAATATCTTCATTATATTGGATCACACGTCGCACTAAAGCTTTCGCATCATCTTTTACATTACCGATTTCATGAAAGAATGTCTTCACACTACTTTCTTGTCGTGTCAATTCAACTTGATTCCTCTGATCAATTTGACTTTCAACGTTGTACATGAAATTTTTTTTAACTTGAACAACTGCTTTTTCTTTTTAGTCTCAAAGAAAATTTCGGGAAATCGGCCTCGATTCGGAGGAAAATGAAAAAGAATACTAAGTAAATATTTTGAAATATTATAATACATCAATGTATAAAATAAATTGATGTAACTAGCAGCATTATGATCCAAATGATAGATAATACTGTGTACGTGAATTTCAAATATCATTCTAAAAGCCTACAAACATTACAATGGTACAATTATGTTTAAATTTCAGTACTCTAAAGACTAAAATGAACATGTTTTCTTGTCAATTTTTCACTCGAATATAGTGCATCTTTTATAGTATTTAATGCTGATGATGACACCAAGCACTGACCATGGGAGTATTGATTGAAATATAATGTCGTGATTGGGTATAATTTATCATTTTCTCTTTTACGATTGATAATATCAATATACTTTGACACAACTGGACTATTAAGTACCTCATCATTACCACTTAATCCGACAATCACGGGTATATTTGCAGGTAATGAATCTAAGTTCAATAAATTATTATGCCAAATAAAATTTCTATGTAAGAGGTTACTGATAGTAAGTTCTCTTGATGCACAAAAATATATTAAAAATTGCATTATGGTTGATGGTTTACGATATATAAAATTATATGCAACATCAGGTAAGCATAATAATATTGACACGGGATCCAGTAATGTTATATGTGAAATCAGATCAGGACGAGTTTTTATGACCCAAGTGGCTAATATTGAACCAAAACTATGCCCAATAATACTAGCCTTAGTATTACTATATTGATGACGTTGAAGTATTTTCACTACAATTGATGTGACTTGTTCAGCGTTAGGAACGTTAAAATTCAAACTTTTAACTTTAATTGCATCCACATCTATTAGTATAACAGTGCGTCGTTCAGCAATAGTATATATGAAACGAATATAAAATACCCAACCGGATGTTATACCATGGAATAATATAATAGGTGGTTTATCGTTATTACACGACCGAAACCAATACTTAGTATTATCGATTTCAAGTTGAGTAAAACCACCTATACATTTTAATAATGTAAAGTTTAATAAAATATCCATTAATCCAGCAAATACATACATCATCAATGGTCGATGAATAAAAGGTATATCCTCTAAAGTCATTTTCACATGACTAATATTTTCATTATATCCTTCTTCAAATTTAATATTAAATTTATCTTCCATATTTCTAATAAAACTATCAATTTCACCATGTTGTGATAATGTTAATGTAGAAAGTGATAAATTATACAATGCCCACGCTAAAAAAGACTTAATATTGTCATGTTTAATATCATTAACATCATTGATATTCAAAAAAAATCCCTTCAAGAAAGTATTAATACTGTAAACATCCTTTAACTCTAATAGAACTCGCATAATGTCAGAACCAATTGCTATAGGACAAACATTACGATGCTTGCTCATATAATTTTGATTCTTATTTAATTTAGGTACTACGTACAGTGTAATAAGCAGATAAAATGCAACCTCAATTACCACCAATAGAATAACAAAGCATGTTAAAATCCATGATAAAAACTGATAATTTTCTTTCAGATAACTCAATGCCGGGAATAAGTCCCACATTTCACTCGACTTCATTGTTAGAAGCCTACAGCCACGTGCCAACTGGTTCGACTGACCAACTGGTTCTTGACAGTATTGAACATGAACATCGAGCCCTAACCCTAAGTCCGGACTAAGGACCGGTATTACATTTTTCTTATTTGACAATCACTATAAGTGCAGTATAAAGTAATTCTTTAACGCAATAAAGTATTCGTATTATTATAAGCTAAGTTAGTACACTTATTACAGTATAGTAATAATTGTATTATAATACTAATAATGTGAACAAGACAATTTGGAAAGTAGCACTACTACTGATATGCACTGTTACTGTAGCCTGA
>JACCDO010937104.1_pt1 | contig 23853 bp, 10 predicted proteins | sample 7446101 | NCBI WGS metagenome assembly JACCDO01 (sample SAMN15323440, study PRJNA562643) | freshwater metagenome | isolation source: river surface water | place: USA:Blue River Watershed | collected 2017-08-16
CAATACGTATCAAGTTGTCAACAATTAGTTCTAGCGACGGAATAAAAGCATGTCGCTGCATCAAAGCAGCATTGCGACGAGTTCGTCGGTGTCTCGAGGCCCCGAGCCATTCTGGGAGCGGTTAAGTGCTAAGACAGTTGAAACAAAGAAGGTTAAAACAGCTGATGATGCATTAGTTACAACATTAGATCATGAAGCGTTAAATTGGATTAAAAGTCATAGAAAATCAGATAGTAATGAGAAAGTGGCACTATCACACGCCCACGAACGACAATTAAGAGAAATATTCAATGGTTTAGATATTGATGGTTGCGGGATCATCAATTTAGAATCATTACAAGAAGCTGCAAAATATGTTGAAGAATCAACGAAAGGAAAAGTTGGAGCATTTACCAATATTCAGCAAATGTTTCAAAGCATGGACGAAGATGGAAATGGTGAGGTTGACTTTCACGAGTTCACAACTGCAATGACTGGTACATCTAAAAGTGCAATGGCAAATATGAGTGAGTCTGATATAGCTCGAATGAATAAAAAATTTGTTGAATTCGCAAATTTAAGACGACGTGATCATGCTATTACAACTTTGTCAAAGAAGGTTAATGGCGAAACTAATGATTTAGAGAGATATAAATGTTTCCAAATTTTGTTTGATGCAACCACGACTGAGAGTACCACAACAAGTAAAACTAATAGTAGTAATAATAGCAAAAAGACTAAAAATAATAAACAGAAAAAACAAGTCAATACAATAGAAAGAAACCTGAAAAATATCGAATATTTGAATGAAATGTTCGATGAGATTGCTATCACAAATACAGTCAACGCTGCTACCACAACAACTACTGAAAACGTAAATACAAAATCAAGTGAATATGAGGATAGATTAAGAGATTTGCATGATCGAATTCGCATTGAACGGATTTCAAATCTAGATGCGCTAAAACTAGATCCTGAAAAGGCGTTACAACAACAAAAATTCGACGAAGAATTAAATTTTTTGTTAGAAATAAAACGAAAAGATCGCGAAAGAATGAAGTCTAAGAGCACTGAACAGCAGCAAAAGTCTGTTAACTCCACTTTGATACCCGTAGATGAGTCATTTAAGCACGATTTATATTTACGCCGGAAGGCAAAGGAGGATGCATACAGGGTGCTTGGAACTCAATCGTATTTCTGTCCGCGTAACGTATTAACCAAATCAGCGCCATCAACATCTCAAAGCAACCGTACCACTCTTACAAATAATACGAGCGATAGTAAATTAAACGACACCGGAAGGAACACAAGAGTTAGCTCTGCTAAATCAATTCTTAGCAGCAAAAGCAGTTTCGATAGAGATCGTGGCTTGTCATCGAGTAGGTAAACGAGCAAATAGTGTAAAGGAATAGTTGACAATTAAAAGGTGTGGCATTTGTTGTAGTAGGATGTTGATATTGTACACTGTATATCTAAATTAATTCTCTAAATCAGTTCGTCTGAAGAATATTCCGGCGCCTGCCATAGCATAAAATAATGTTTCAGTTTCTCTCCTGTTTGCTTCCAGTCTTTTAGCCGTCATTTGTAACGAATGGACTTCTTCGTGGTCTTCGTGATCTTCTTCTTCATCGGTTGTCTTTTTACTACTAGTGAACATAGATAAAATGCTGCCACGTTTCTTGTCCTTTTGCTCTTTCATTTTTGCTTCCTTCTTCGCACGAATAGATTGCTGCTCCTCCAACTTCTTCTGGTCAATCTTGTGCTTCATTCTCATGGTATCGATCCAGTGCAATGATTCGTTTTTTCTAGTTTGTTTTAGTATGGCCAAGCAGTATGCGATACCCATGGCAAAGCCATCATCAGTGTAATACATTTCTTTCGTTGGACCCCGAACTACTTTATAAACAGCTTCTTTCGCTTGAAGTGATGCCTCTAACCACGATATGCACAAGCATGGAACTATCAAATAGAATGTCTTGAGATGATCGTGTGCATCAGTTAACAACACACTTTGGAATACATTTACTAAAACCTTAAAGTAATCTGATCCTTCACCAAAGTTATCCACCAAACAGGTAATTACATTATCCAATATTTTTGCAGATCGAGTTGTTTCCGCAGAAAAACCAGCACCTTTAGTGGGTTTATCTGATGATGCTGTATCGGCTGCGGCACCTTCAGTAGGGGCAGAACCAGAACCCGTATGCTTTTCAAACTGAAATGCATCATCAACTTCAGGTAAGAACTTGACAGCTTCACTGCAATAATACATCGATGCTGACCTCACCATGCGCACATAACCTAATGCATTGCCAATTTCTGTTATCAAAATACGAAATTGATCTAAGAAAGTTTTTCCTTGCTCGTTAACACCAAGCTTGCGTATATCCCGCACTAGTTTTAAGGCACGATCGTAGGGATACATATTATTTACATCCTCCTCATTTTTATGTTTTTTAAACCAACGATGTTCACGCGATAGATGCGCGCGGATATAGTCATCGAATAAAAATTGACTAAATATATGAAATTTTTGGGCTAAGAATTGGTAGGTAAAATTGACGGTTGTGTTCAACACGCCCAAACCATGTTGGCGAATCGATGCCGCAATAGACTGGATTTTAATGGTATTTAAATGTTTACTTGCCTTATCTGGACGATATTCGATAAATTGCTGGGTATTCATGTTATATGTAAAGCGACTAACGAATATGTGGATATTGCGCATGATCTGCAGGACATCCAGACCCTGGTCTAGCGATCCCATGGGCAAAAAGTTTTCCATTAAAATAATACCAAATTTTTCGGCTGCTAAAGACCTCATATCCGAGTACGTTCTCCAATCATGCAATGCGACGGTGGTTAAATTATAGAAATTTAAATCTAAATAATGTGTGACTTCATTTCTTATACTAATAATCAAACCGAGCATACGCAGAGGTGGAATATCTAAAAATGGTCGCAATGGTTTATTATCTGCTTTGGGGTTACTAGAAGCCATATGATCCAAATGTTTGGTGTGGATGTGGATACGAAGATCGGTTTCAATATCCTTACACAACGGTGTCACGATGTAAGAAAATATGGCATTCTTCAGTATATCTCGGTAATTCATGTAAAATTGGACATTCTCCATGTGTTCCACGAGTGAAAAAAGTCGTATACCGTCACTAAATGCACCCATAATGTACTGTAAACGGGACGCTTCGGTAGGCGAATTGTAAATATTCTGCATGATTGGGCCTAATATCCCCGTTTCAAAGTACAGAAACGATGTTTTGCATACTTTACGCATATCATGCAAAATATTACTGATGGCGCACAAACGCCGGATATACGTGTTGATTCTGTTGCCTTCTTTCTCACTAAACAATTTTGATCCAATAATAATTTCACTCGATACCTTCAACACGGCTTGTCTCGCTGTTGAGAGCAAATCGGACGATTGTAAAATATTTTCAATGGTTTTCAACGTAGAGATAAGATCGTATCTGGCACTGTCGATTTTCGTTCTACGGCCTGTTCTAGTTGCTTCATCAGATAATGACTCTAGTTTCACACGTATTGGTTCAATCATACCACATATTTCATGCGAGTGTACCTTCAAGATGTGCACTAACTGCTCATTGATGACTAAATCTTTTCTTATGAAAGTGAATTCAATTGCTTTTAAATTTTCCACCAGCAAAGCTACGTCATTCAAATTATTCTTACTCATAGGAATTTGAAGAATCGAGTGAGTTGCTAAACAACTTTTAGCTAGATATTCCGCCTTACTCGCTAATGCCAAGCCTTTTAGTAGGATAGAGCCACGAGTATCAAATGCATTTTGTATAACTGAATTATTACTGGAGGAGCTTATTTCATGTCGAAGACATCCTTGAAATTTACTTTCAATTAACACCAACCAAGCAGCTACTTGTGATGTTAGTGCACTCGTCTTTTGTCCAAGGTTACTATCTGCGGTGTTGATAAAAGTCCTTATGTACTGCGCTGGGTTAGACGGATCTGGTTTTTTTATTTCAAATGGTGCATTTGATTGCAAAAATTCACCTAAATTCCATATTACTTTTTCAGCAACTATTACAAATGGAACAGTTTTTTGCACAGACCATAGATTCTTGTGTAGTTTACCATCTGGTGCTATATTGGATGGTAACAACCTACGATATAGTGCATAAAGTGCTATACAGTTCATAACACTATACCGCTCGTATAATTCATTTGAAGTTCCAATAACAGACAATGAAGTGTCCAATAAATTTTTAATACAGAATAATAACTCGTTCAAGAAAATATCGTTACTTCTTACTCTTATTGTAGTCATCTCACCACTGTCTATATCCTCAATTTCTTCAAAATTTTGTTCGATACAACCTTTGTAGATTGCTCCAATCATGACAGTTTGATCAATTGATACCAATAATCTCTCAAATTTTGTAACGCTAGCTTCATCCGCACCAAAATGCGAAGGATCTGCTCTTGCGTATGAAATTAATGACTTATAATATGACCATGATTCTTGTAACATTTCATTCTGTTCAATTATGCAATCAAGTGTAATTAGTACACTCAATATATCTCCTAGTGCACTAAATACTGATATTAAATGCGTAGTTTCAAAAGTAGCTCTATATAGAGCCTCTTTGGCATTTATTAAAGACGACAACTGCTGTACAATGTTTAAAGTGACACTATAACATCGATCAATAAAATTACTGATTTCTTGTAATTTTGGTAAAAATTTCCCAATCATTTTCTCTCTATATCCTTTACCTTGATATATATTACTTCTGTCTTCATCTGCATTATTTTCTTCTTCTATTACAACATCTGGAGGTACTTGTCCAAACATTAACAATGGCCCATACAAGTTAGCTTCTGCCATATCCTTTAACTCATGAACTTCATCTATCAAAAATACTAAGACAATATATACCTTTCTCAATATTTCATTCTCTGATGAAATAAGATCTTGTGGGAATACTCGTTCAATATACTGATCCGCTGCAATTCTTATAGGCCTATAATGTGTTTCATTTGCATCCGCAATTGCATTTCTGGTAGTTTCATTAATCTTGCACAGCATTCCTTCATGTTCAATAATGAACGACAGTACTTTCTGTATGTGCAGGTCCACCGGGCGCTTCTGCGCCAAGTCATCCTCAAACGCGAGTACCTGCGACATTTCCTAAATATATCTATGTGCTGAAAATCTTGGTAGAAAGGTAGGGTTTTTGAAATAAATATCCGAGTACAGAAAACGAGAGTCGGGCAAATAGAAGACAAAGAAATGGATTTAAATCAGGGTTAAGTCGTCGCTAGTGCGCGGCTTGGGTGCCCATAATACATTTACTAAGACACTACTAAACCATTCGGTAACCATTGTAATCCCTGACAAAACCGGTCCTTGCCGGTACTATCGCAAAAATTTGCCAAAAATACTTAAGAGAATCTTCGAGATCCGCTTGTACCAAATTAATTAAGCTCGTTAGATAGTTAGTGAGCTATGTGGGGACGCAAAAAAAAAGCTAAGGAGGTGGTTGATGAAAGTTTGGATGACATAGAGTTCGAAGGTGTGGAAGTCGAAGATGCGAATGTAGCTGGCGAGATAGCTGTGGAATCGATTATTGCATCGCATATTGATTTTAATCTGCCGTATTTGGCCAGATGTGATTGTTCAGTATGCATAACACCATATGCAGTACCAACATCCGCTACTTCAGCTCAGAGTCCTAAGTTACTATCATGTTTACATACATTCTGCTCGAAATGTATTTTGACTAAAATGATAAGATATAATAAGAATGCACGCAATTCATTGATTATTTGTAGCATATGTCAGGCCGAGACACTATTTCAATCTAATGGAATGCCCACAATTACTTCGATAAATGAATTATTGCCTGATGATGTTACCGTTATTCATGCAATGGAATTATTTGCAGATAATAAAACTACTGATTTAGTTGATGAATATAGAAAGCATGAGTACACATGTGGTAAATGTAATAAATTTGGAAATATACCTAAAGCTTATTCGTCACATGACTCCTCACCATCAGTTAAGAATAAATCATTAAAACAACAATTATCACCAACAGCTTCTACTGAGACTACTGATTTAAATTATGATGATATGACAAAGTGCATTGATTGCGATACGATTGTATGCTTGAAGTGTGCTATATTTGGGACTTGCCGTGGCCACAACATGAAGCAAATTCATGACTTGGCTCGCGAAAATAGACAAGATTTAAACTTTGTATTAAAGGACACACATAAAAATATCGCATCTTTGGTTAGTTCTATGGATAATATAAATGATCTCATGCAGAATGCGGATTACCGCACTAAAAATGTTAGGTCGCATATCAAAGCTTTCTTTGATGAGCTACGTGCAGCATTAGATTCACAAGAAAAAAAGTTTATGAATGCTATTGATAGCTATTGTGAGGTAGATATGCAAGAATTTGGCAAAGAGAAACTTGCCTTTACGGAACAAATTTTAATCACGTCAAGTGCATATAAATGGGCCAAGTTTATCCACGAGAAAAGCAGCGATGTACAATACATTAGACTTCATGATATCATGAAACAGCGATTAGCAGCATTGAATAAGATTCAAATGAAGGTAAAAGGAGTAACACCAACATTTTCTTTTTCCACGGATGCTAATGCCGTAAGAAATTTTGCCAAATACATCACTGATATTGGAAAGACGTGTCCGAATGACGGTAGAAGTAAAAATATAGTTGAAAATGATGAAGATATGGATAGCGAGGATGACTTGGATATTTTTAAAGATACCTCAAATGTGGAAATTATCAGTAACAGCAGCAATCCAGTCAAAGTGAATGCTAATGTGGCTCAGAAAGGTTTAAATAGTAATGAAAATTTTATATTTAGCCCATTATTTGTTACCTTGATGATTCTGTTGCTTGTTGGTATTCAGGTGGCGCATTTGCTACATGAGCGGAAACTTATTGAACTAGATAGCAATTGTGCAATGATTATGCCGATAGCAACATACGTAGGTGCTTTTTATGCATTGATCGTAGCTATCAAAAAAACGTTGCAAAAATGATATATAATATATTAAGCTGATAAATTAATTTACATACAGTAACAAACTCATGGTATTCTTAATCAATGGTGACTTCGCTATCGTTGCTTACTTGAACAATGTTATCTTTACTATCGACTTTTAATAACGACAATAAATGATTCTTCAAGTCCACTTTTTCAATACACTCCGTGCTGTTTCCGCCATGTCTGTTAATAAGCTCTTTCAGTGTGGATATACTATATGTATCAACATTTTTCAATATTTCCTCTGTAGAGAAACCTTCAAATTCAGAAGGAGTATCCGTTGGGTCATTTGATTCCTCAGCTGCAGATTCAGAAGGAAGAGCTGTTGGATCGCTCGACTGCTCCGATTCATACACAGGAACATCAGCGAATAGCCCAAACTTTTTAGCTACTTCATCAAGTCCATCTTTAGAAGATACAGCCTTTTCGTTATATATTTGGGCGACTAACAGTAATGCTTCACGTCTCTTGCGTCGGACATCTTTTTTCACGGAATGATCATTAAGAACTTTATTACAAACCATACTTAATGTTGAACGAATATCAATTTTTGTAAGTTTCCACATTACATAGCAACCTGTGTTGGCTAGATCGGTCATGACCCCTTTGTACTCTTTAATCTCTTCAGGAGTGGCATCTTTGGGGGGAGCATTCATAGCCATAGCATTTTGCTCACGATCCTTTTGAATTTGTTCTTTCCGTCTAATCATTTCCTCTTCAGTGATTTCATTACGTTCTAACAACTCTTTGTCCTGATTCTCCTTACGTTTGTCTGATTTCATATGTATAGCTTGTAGTGTAGAGGCTTTACTTGCAACTCGAAACGAATTACCAAAAATGGAGAATGCATCAGACACCGATTGAGTTGTTTCTTTTGACGTGTAAAACATTGATGAAAAGGGATTGGATTTGCCGTAAGTCTTGTCTGCGTATATACCGGCTATTACAGCCAACAAAGTTCCACCAAATGCCGTTTCAGCTAGTTCTATTGTTTCTTGTTTGATTTTTGTTTTAAATTCTTCAACTCCTTCATTAATAGTGTCTAATTTTGTCGCTAGAATTGATGCTAATTGTACTTCTCGTTTACGCTGTCTAAAAAGCAAGAGTTCGGGATGGTTGTATTCATTATTCATGCCCATTTCAGTTAACATTTTAATAGTTGATGCAACCTGTAATTCACCAATTATTGACTCAAAATTTTCGCTACCGAAAACCATAGCATATAACGACGATGCATCAACTTTATGAGATGATTCCACTACACTTTTTCCTTTAGAGTCATAAACTGTTCGCATTCTTTCATCCCCTAATATTTGATATGCTTCGCCAATTAATTGAAATTTCTTATGAGCATCAGGATCATTTGGATGACGATCTGGGTGATTTTGTCTAGCTTTAACGTAATAAGCTTTTTTAATTTCGACAGAAGTTGCCTCGGGTTCTACACCTAATACATCATACAGAGTTCGATCAACAATATTCTTCTTCTCTACAACTGGTTGCTGTTTATTGTTACTACTTTCATTTTCAATTGTATTATTATTTGAGTTGTTATTGTCAGAAATATCATTAGAAATTTGAATAGTGCCATTGTTTAATAATAAACATAAACTTCCACCGTCCTTAATAAATTTCAAAAACTTTTCTTCGGATACACCAAGAATTATATCACTTTCTTTTTTCAAATCATAAAAATCCCAGTTTTGTTTAATATCATCCCATTCTTTTCCAATCGCGGCGTTGACCATTGCAGTAGGTGTTCTGATTAATCCTGTACCTATCTGTTTTATACCAGTGAAAGCTCCCATAATAGCTGCACATGCTCCACCTAATGAGCCAACAATACCACCAACTACAAAACCACCGACTGCTCCGATAACTCCGTACTCATTATAACCTTTCACAGCACCCATACTGAGCCCGCCAAATGTTAATGTTAATGCTGAAAGCCCACCAATCAACACATTACCTGTTCCTCTTGTGGCACCACTTACTATCGAACAAGGCTGAGTATCATAAAAGAATGACTGCGCTGGTACTTGGTTCATGCCATCCAGTGATATTTCCTCTGGACTTGCCCCGTCGCTAGCCGGTGGCTCGGCTTGCGTTTCTTCTGCCTTTTCCATGTCAATTTATCACTCATGACAAATCGCTGGAGCCTGGAGCCTTGGAGGGCCGGTGGATTCAGGTGAAAAACTCCTTGTTGGGAAAATAATATAAATTTGGGCTCTCTATCATATACCTACGAAACCAAATTAAAGTTGTCAGACAACAATTACGATTATGGCTGTAGTATCAACCCTATCTGATATAATGGTTTGAATCAGTTTAGTGCTTTGTCATCCAACACACTCTATTCCTTTAACTTTGTCTTATCTCACATTCTGATTATAGTATAAATGTGCCGTGTAGCATTCTACGTCATGTTATGATATACCCAAACTTAGGTCAGATGCTATTCAGACTATTCAGAAGTAACTTAATTTCCGATCATTCAAAGACGCTGATAAGTGAGGAACATTCATGAATAACTAATTGTAAGAAAAGTAATAACTCTAATTAGAGTGAATCTGTAACTTGAAAAACGGTCTATATTGCACCTCCTATTTACTCTAACAATCTTTTGTCAATCGATTATCAAGGTATACATGTACCCTAACTGATGGGTAACTGCAAAAAAAAAGAAAAAATTAAATAGATAACTCGGAACGAACCTCGCGTTGTCTCGAGCACCATGAAGAACAAGGTGGTTCCAGTCGAGTCACGCGACAGCCAAGACTTCTCGGGCGAAGAAGACCAAAGTATCATCGATGACAAGAAGGTTGAGGAATCAACAACTCCAGTGCTGGATATGATAACAGCTTATTACTATGATATTGTTGACTATCTTGGAACAATAACATATGATACATTGAAATACTGGCTCAGATACTTTTTAGATGATTTTAATGTCAAATTTTCGTTATCTTTCGAGGATATTACAATGGCTATGACATTATTTGTGCTATTCGCAGATAATATTAAATATTTAGCGGGACCTAAATCCGTTGATCCTGGATTTGACGTATTTACAACCATCTGCTTCTTTTTCTTTATTTTTGAATTAGCTGGTGCAACCTGGTCTAAATCAAGAATTATTTCAATTTATCCTAAGTTTGAATATGAAGGATATTTATTCACATTCTTTTGGTGGCTTGATTTAATAGCCATAGTTTCCATGTTTTTTGATGTGCCCATAGTAGCGGAAGGTATGGGATTGACATCAGTAAGTAGTAATGTGTCTAACTCTGGAAATTCGTCAAATTTGACCAAAGCTGGTAGAGTAGTGCGGTTAGTACGTTTAGTGCGGTTAGTTAAATTATACAAAGTTGCATCAGCTAAAAAGTTGCGTCAAAAACAGGAACAAGCATTATATGAATTGGTTCGAGTGGGTGCGATAGATTCGACAAGATTAGAAGAAGAACAGCAAAAACTGGCACTAAATGATTCAAGACAATCGAAATTAGGATCTCAATTATCAGAATCCATCACCCGACGAGTTATTATACTAGTACTGGTTATATTATGTGTACTTCCAATCATAACGTACATTCCACCAAATACGGTAACGAAGACGTCTACTAAACTTTTACATGACTACAACATGAATTTTACACTTAATGCTGATGTCAAACAAGATTTTGTTGATACATATTTGGCATTATTACAGAGACCTGACGGTACAGATGATGGCCGTTATTTAGTATATTTGGAAATGTCGCCTTCATATAGTTCCCCTTTAGTTGACTATCGAGCTAACTATGAATCCTTACGCGATGATGCCATTATCGAAGAAAAGTATCACTACTATGATGAGGATTATGGTCAAGATGTTGTTACACATGCTATTTTTAATAACAACTATATATTTCGTCTGAATGCGTCGAACTCTATCATATTAACTATTTTTGTTGGACTGGTGCTGGTCATTGGATCTGTTGTATTTAATGATGATGCACAGAGATTAGTACTCACTCCTATTGAACGTATGATGAACATGGTTGATGCAGTAGCTAAAAATCCTCTAGCTAAAATTGAATTTAATCATTCAACTAATGGTTCTAATCCCGGTGAATATGAGACACGACTTCTTGAGACAACGATTCAAAAGATTACCAGTTTATTACGTGTTGGATTTGGTGAAGCCGGAGCTGGTATAATTTCGACCAACTTGCAAGCTACAACTAGTGATAAAATAAATCCTTTATTGCCTGGTATACGTGTTTATTGTATCGTGGGATTTTGTGACATACATCATTTTGAAGATGTTCTACAAAGTCTATCTCAAGATGTTTTGATCTTTGTTAATATAATTGCATCTATCGTGCACACATCAGTTGAACATTGGGGTGGACAGTGTAATAAAAATCTAGGTAATGCATTTGTTATAATATGGCGTATTGGCGATCAAGACAAATTATTAGAATTAACTGGTGGTGGAAAAACGGGTGGTAGAAATAGTGAATCGCCTATTCGGTCGCCGTCAGTAAAGGATGTAATGCCTCCTTCACCAACGATTTCATCTTCAAAGAGTAGTGAAAGTAGAAACTCCATATCCTCCAAGCAGAATAGAGTTATAGATTTAAAACGAGTACCTGGAGTTGATGCATTAGCTGACCGTGCATTAATCGGTTACTTGAAGATAATTGCTGAAATCAATAGAAGCCCCGGATGTTTACGTTATAGAAGTGAACCAAAGTTGACTAATGATGGTAAAAGTGATTTTAAAGTAAGAATGGGTTTTGGTTTGCATGCCGGTTGGGCCATTGAAGGTGCCGTAGGTTCAATATATAAGGTTGATGCCACATATTTATCACCTCATGTTAATATGGCTGCTAGATTAGAGACATCGTCAAGACAATATGGTGTACCTTTACTTGCATCTCACCCTTTTTATGAATTAATGTCCCCAGAGTGTCAAGCATTCTGTCGACGTGTAGATATTGTAACTGTTAAGGGATCAGAATTTCCAATTGGTATTTACACTTACGATGCTCTTCAAGAACAAACTTTCAAAGATAATGTTATGGTCCATACCCAAATACCTAGTAGATCTTCTTCTACAAGGAGTATTAGCAAGAAGAGAGTACCCACAGGTCGTAAAAGAGCTAATATAAGCGATTTAGCAAGTACTGGGACAATTAATATAGCTGATATACCTCAGTTTTTGACTCGTCACGATGAGCCTATTGAGGTTTTTGAGAGGGATTCGGATTTGACTATGTTGAGGGCACATGTTACTCCGGAATTCAAGGAAACTTTTCGAATTGGTGTTGATAAATATTTAGAAGGTGATTGGTCAGGTGCTCGTGACTATTTAGAAAAGGCGAATAATATGATGGCGGTTGCTGCACCAGCACTTGGTGGTGATGGTCCATGTAAAACGTTGTTAGAATATATGAGTGAGCGAAATTGGGTTGCTCCTGCTTCGTGGAAAGGTTACCGTCCGTTGACATCAAAATAATTTTATCTTTTCGTAGCAACCACTATGATAAACAAAATGTAACAATGTAATGATTATAATGTATATATTAATTGTATTATTTACAATATGCTCGTTAATTTTTCACTTATATTAATTTGTGTTTGCACTAACGAAACGAGGTATGAAATCATTAATAAATCTTGCTTCTTTTCACTCAAGATCAACTCAATATCTTCACGTTTGAGAGAATGTAGCGATGATAAAACATCATTTAATTGTATACCTATTGCTGTTATAGGCAAACTTTTACCAGTAACTACATTATCTACGTAGCCTTGTACGTTGTCTAAAACTTGTAATAATTTTGAAATAGCATTTTTTTGCTTTAATTTTGCATCTGAAAATGATGACACGATTTTAGGTTCGTCTTTCAATTTAATTTCGCTATCTTGTCCTTTAATCATATGGTAAAAACAAGTTAATTCAGCATCAGTCATCACAACTTCGACTTTAATTTCATGAAACATATTTGCAACAGGTATATTATCAATAATCAATTGTTTTGATGTAAATCCCTTTATATTAATATTACTGCTTGTCAGATTAGTATCTACTACTAAATGAATTGGGTCTTGACATTCTCCTGAATAGTACTCATTTATTAACGAACAATTATCAACAACAAGTCTATTATCAGGCGTCGTAGTTGAAAACCATCCTAATATTATCTCTTTTTTATTAATTTTTTTATGGCATGCATATATTCGTGAATGGTATTCTGTATTAATTGTAACATACATTTGATTCTCTTTCTCCGTAAATGGTACACCAAAGCAATTGGTAACTTCACATACACCATCCCTGTTGGTACCCAATAGTGACCCTATAATCCGCGCATTTCGTTCGGTTCGCTTATTGTACAGTGTCAGAATCTCCATGACCACGCTCGGATGCAGTTTGACCACCGGCAAGGCGCCGGATGGCTCCAAAGTCAACGCGACGCTCATTTTTTTCTTATTTTGTTTTTCTTTGCCATCAAACTCGATGGTAGGTTCCTACTACGATTAGGGCTGACTCCGATCGATGATTTGGATAGAGACAGATTCGTAATTAATTCACTTGTAAATAGTAAATTGGTGTATTGTTCATTGATTGGTACTATACTGATTCTTTGAAGTATTAGTAATTGATGTAATATTGATTCATTGAAATATTAGTGGTTGATAGTTTGATAGTTTAGTTTGATAGTTTAGTTTGATAGTTTGATAGATTAGGTTGATGAATTTACAAATTTATTAGATATTGTTCAGCGTCCGGATACGGCATGGTAGCATATTCATGTTCCTGAATAATACTTATAGGTAGCTGTATGAATATATCAACAAAAATTATGCTCTTTACATGGCCCAATTAGGCGCGATATATACTTCTATTGGCGTTTCATGCAAAGTCTGGTTTAATTTCTTCTTATACAACTAAGGCATTAATCTTTAGATCTCATTGAATCGGTGTGGATTCAGGTGTGTATAGGCCCTAAAAAGGGAATAGGAATGTGCTTAAAATCTTCACAAAAACGTGAATTAATCTGATGAGTGCATGTTGAAATTGGCAGCTTTCTTCATCCTATTGTGCGCCTCCATCTGCATTGCATATTCAATGAGGTCGGTTCGGTCCGTCTCGTCGATGCATAAATGGTACCGCGGGATATCTTTGGTTACTAGATTGTCCATGAAGTCTAGTACTACTGATTTTACCTTTCGACAAAGGATAAATGAGCAACAGAAACAGTTTTCGACGGCAGATATTTCAATTGATTCAAGTCAAGAACTGTTAGGAGCTGATAATAAGAAGAGAATCAAAAAAGAAAAATCTAATTTACCAAAATTTTCAGATAGCATAACAATAGTCCAGACCAAGGAACATGCCCGTAAAATCCTAGACGTAATATATGAAATTCAACGTACTAACCCAGGTCACATGTGGGCATGTGATACAGAAGTTGCTGATATTGATCTAAAAGTGCAAGGACCTGTTGGTAATGGTAAGGTTATATGCGCATCTGTATTTGGTGGACCTGATGTAGACTTTGGTGATGGACCGGGCACAGCTTTATGGATAGATAATTTAGGGGAGAGTGAAGGTGTCCTATTAGAATTTAAGAAGTTTTTTGAGGATCCAGATATATGTAAATGTTGGCATAATTATGGTTTTGATCGTCATGTTTTACATAATGAAGGAATTGATTGCCAAGGATTTTCTGGGGATACTATGCACATGGCCCGACTTTGGGATACTTCTCGTGATCGTTCATTTGGGACTGGTGAAGGATTCTCATTAGAATCATTGAGTGATACATTAGTCGAAGATATTCGTTTAAAAAAAGTTTCAATGAAAGAGATATTTGGTACAGCAAAACAAAAAAAAGATTTGACTGAGTCGAAAATAAAAGTATTGCCAGATGATTTGCGAGAACTTCAGCTAAAACCAGAACATCGTCAAAAATGGATTGAGTATTCGGCGAAAGATGCTGTTGCTACGTGGTGGGTACGTTACGAGTTAGAACTTAAATTATCTAAAATGGATTGGTTGCCATTGGATCAAAGTAAACCGATCGGTACATTGTTTGATTTTTACATGGCATATTTATGCGATTTTGGTGATTTATTAACAGATATGGAGCGTAATGGGATCAAAGTTGACACTAAAGTTCATTTGAAAAATGCCGAAGTATTAGCTCGTGAAGAGAGAAAAAAAATGGAAGCAATATTCTTGTCGTGGGCGCAGAATTATTGTGACGATGCGAAGTACATAAATACCGCCTCCACGGCTCAGATTCAGCAATTATTATTCGGTGAATATGAAGGTGGTAGTAGAACTGCTAATGATACTAGGATATTCCAAATTGATAAAGACGAAGATGATTATATGAAAGAGAAAGAAGACATCAAATCCTTGAATCCTTATGTTGAATTGACAACTCCAGATTTGAAAAAAATGTTAAAAGAGCGTGGATTAAAGTTAACTGGCAAGAAAAATGAATTAGTGGATCGCTTATTAGCGCATGATGACAATAATTCCCGTTATGCTACCATGGATTTACTATCTATTCAAGACATATGCACTAGTCGATGTTTAAGTAGTGAAGGAACAAAAGAGGAATTAATTGAAAGGCTACAGCAAGACGCCAAGTATGCGGAGGAATATTATTCCGCGTATCAAACGGCTAATAGTGCCACACCCAGAAATAAAGTCAAAAAATATCGTGATTTAGCCATTAAAACGATTGGAATGAAGCCGCTACAATTTACTCCTGGAGGGCAACCACAAGCATCTGCAGCTATTTTGAAAAAATTAGCGGGTTCAAATTTATTTGGTGACGAAAAGGATGCAGTTTATGGCGAAGCATTTAAATTTTTTGGCGGTGGTGACAGTGGAAGAGAGGCATGTAGAGCTATTGGGGCACTAGCGAATATTGGCCAAATTGATGCTACGGTAACTAATTTCTTGGTTCCGTTACAAGCGTTGCCAGACAAGTATGGCAGAATTCATTGCTCTTTGAATCTTAATACAGAAACAGGTAGATTAAGCGCGAGACGACCAAATCTTCAAAATCAACCAGCATTAGAAAAGGATCAATACAAAATTCGAGATGCCTTTATAGCTGAACCAGGCAATACACTGATAGTTGCAGATTATGGTCAATTAGAACTGAGACTATTGGCACATATCACAAATTGTGCAAGTATGTTACAGGCATTTGAGCAGGGTGGTTGCTTTCATAGTCGCACGGCGGTAGGTATGTATCCATACATAAAAGAGGCTGTTGAATCGGGTAAGGTATTATTAGAATGGGATTATGGTAAAGGCCAGCCTACTGTTCCGTTGGTGAAGGACACATATGCAAGTGAAAGAAGAAAAGCAAAAACGTTGAATTTTTCTATTGCATATGGTAAAACTGTCCACGGATTAGCTGCCGATTGGGGTATTAGTCCTGTTGAAGCCCAGAAGACGTTGTCTGCGTGGTACAATGATCGCCCCGAAGTGAAAGAGTGGCAAGATCAAACAAAAAATTTTGCCATGAAAAATGGTTACGTCCGAACACTTATGGGCCGTCATCGTCAATTACCGGAAGCTAAAAAACGTGGACCTGGACAGGGCCATGCATTGAGAGCTGCTATTAACACACCTATACAAGGTAGTGCTGCCGATGTGGTTATGATGGCTATGATCAAATTATGGGAAAATAAAAAGTTGAAAGACTTGGGTTGGAAGTTGTTACTTCAAATTCATGATGAAGTTATTCTTGAAGGACCCAAGGAAACGAAGGATATCGCGCTAGCAGAGGTTAGGTCAGTTATGGAAAATCCATTCGACAATCATGGGTTATCCAAACTATCTGTTCATCTAGATGTCGATGCTAAATCTGCAGATTCCTGGTACAAAGCGAAGTAAATGTTGTGTTTTTTTATAGTTTGTTATTAATTATTTACAGTCGATAATATTTAACGCATAGAAGACGATAATTCCTTGAATAGTTTTTGAATACTGAAATACTTTTCATAATTTGCGGCGTAATTTTTTGAGAATGTTGTAAGCAGCTGAAAAACGGCATCGTCGTATGGATGACCAGACATGAAAACATCCTTCAGAAATCTTTCCATTATGCCTTGTGATTTTACCAAAGACTGGCTGTTAGCATCTACTGTGCTAGGATATAGTAACCTCAACGTCCCGATGAATCGAGATTCGCTTAATATGGTTTCTCTCAACTTACTACCGTACATGTAACAAGAAAGTATACCCGCACTTGATGCTCCACTATCACCATCACTAAATCCAACAAAAATATAATCCTTTAGACTTAAATAAATATCAACCCATACAGCGTACAGATAGTCACTATTGCCATTATTATTGAGTAGCTTCATTGATTCTACACACGCATGAAGTATTTGCAATTTCTCTTTCGATAAACGATCAATGTTACTGTCTGCTACCGTACTTTCAATATATTTTGCTATCGATAAAGATGACCAACTATCAGTAACAACTTTAACTGTAAGAGGTATACCAGATGTTGAGGGCAATGGAATAGTTCCAATATTACTATCGCCATCGGTTTCAAAGCCTAGTAAATACGAACGGTCTTCGTTTGATAAAATAGATAATAGCTCAACATATAATGGCACCAATGCTTTGGAGAAATTTGTCGCCTTCGCCAGTGCCCCAAGTCCCCACATTACTACATTACGAGAGCGATTCTTATTAAATATAGACTCAATAATGTCCATTGCCTGCAGCTTTTCGTTTTCATCATCACCGTCATTACTATTTAGTACATTGCCAGCATATGATAATAAATGACACTGAATTTCCCACCAAGTCTCAGTCTTACTTAAGCGCAACATATCGGGCATCATTGTCAAGAACAAAGGACTATTTTTGGGTATTAATGTGCTAATAATAAGCACCGCGCCTCCTCTCATTTTAGGGGATGGTAAAGTCAATGCCATGGTGGCATAGTAACGATATATATCAAGTAATCGATCATCAACATGTACTTCGTAGGCACAAGTAATACTCAAGCAATGAATGAATACTATGATATCTCCTAATAATTGCAATAAACGGCTGATACATTGAAAACGAGCGTTGGGGTCAGGACCGGCAAATGCAAGTAAAATAGTTAAAATTCCTATTCTTTTTAATGAATTTTTTTTCATCGTTTCTATCAATTTTAATAGTCCGAAGTCGAAGAATAGTGGTAGCGAAATGGACGAATCTTTATGCGCCAGATATTTTCCTAGTGCTTGAAATGCATTTACGGCACTATTGTATACCAATGATGAATATGACGTGCTCATAATGGTAAATGACAGCAGATCTGATACTTTCCAAAATTGCTTTGGAGTTATGATACATGAATCACCAAGACTTACGGCTGATTGCCTTATCTCATCGCAACATTGAGCTAATAAAAGATCCAAATCGCCATTATTGCTATTTGGTGAACTAGATAATGTGGCGACACCCTGTAAATAATTTTGATAAGGATCTATTTGCATTGACCAAGTATCAAGGTTATCAGGATTTATAATGCGAGCTATACATGCATTAATAACCGAAGAGGAATTATCAGCTAGTATTCCGCCATTTTTGACAGGCGAATTATATCCGTAACTTCCGTTCTCCATGCCCGTAGGTGACGCATAACCACCATCACCACTATTATATCCACCATGTTCATTACCTGACGGTGCTATCGATCTTATATTTGCAGTAATAACTTTATTTGCTGTTGGCGATAACCTTTGCTTTGATGCTCGTAAATGTGTAATATTTCTATCTAATTGCTTCACTTGAATCTCTTTTACACGTACTTGAGGTACTTCTTCATCAACATCATTAGCATTTTTAGGTATTAGTGATGATTTTTGACTAATAGACGCCCCAGAGTAACGCTCAGGATCGTTCATTCTATCTTCTTGTAGACTTCTTTCGTGTTCCATAACAACTTCTGATATAACTCTAGATACTGTATGAATATCACTATCCTCACCTAAGTCATTATGAGCCAATGCTTTTCGGACTTTAGCTAAGGAAGTATCTTTACTATAACCTGGTTCTCTCCCTACAGTTGGTTTCTTGACAACTGTAGTGACTTTTCTTTTTGTCAATGCTTCATATAGCTTACACATAAACATACATGCTACACCATCTTCTAATGTCGCTATCCAATGTGCCTCTTGTTCCGAAATTGTATCACTTAATCCTATTTTACGAAATATCTTAATTAATTGTGCCCAATTGTCCCTTTTGCCTTTAGCAGACATCCCATTGTCATAAGAATGTGTACTAATTTCCTTTGTATAATAACGTTGAATAATTTCTGCAACTAAAAAACCATTACTAAAATCCCTCTTAACATTCTTCACAGAACATGACAGATCTAGCGATTGTATCCACTTCAGCACCTCTCGGGGCAGGTTGTTGGCTAGGATGCGCTCTTTCGAGTCGGTATCCGCGCCAGAAATAACTGTTGTCATCTTGCTCTTATAATTAATTAGAATTCTCACAGTAACCGAATTTCGTTACCGAAGCCGGTCCTAGTATGCGGAACTCTAGTTAGTTAAAGTTTATAGTTATTTCCGCTCCCACACGTCGCAGGAGAGTCCATGAAATGAAAGACTCCCTATCCGTAATGAAATATTTATTTACCCCTTAAGTTTATTCCCTACCTGTTCGTCATTATAAGATTAAATATTGTGCGCTAGTTCTGTCGAGAAAACAAAGCCAAATAATTACGTTTTACTTACAGATATTATTATTTATTTATTATCACACTTATTGTAATTTATACAATCCCTAACTTTCAATGTCCGACCGGCCCATATGACGGGGTTGAAATTTTATTAATTAACGGTGAGATTAATTTGATACTATTCGATGATAGTTAATGAGGGACTAGCCAATGCGGTGACGTCGCGCCGCAAGTCGTTGCTGACCGTCACCACGTCCGTAGATGGAGGGCTGTCGTTGAGTCATCCTTCATCACCTGCGCATGCGGCATCTATATTAACGTCTATATCAGGTGGTGATTTAAATTCAATTTCACCATCAAGTGTGCATCTTAAACCTGCTAAACAAACTAAAATTAATGAATATTTAGAACAACGAAGACCTCGGAGAGTTAGTGTTGCTGTAAACAAAGGAAGAACTTCCCTTTCTCCATCGGCAACATCATTAAACTTAAGTCAAACTACATCACCAAATAATGTATCACAAAGTATTAGTAGTCCCATAAAACCTGCTAGCACTATTAGTTTTCGTAAAGAGGAAATTGATCAGATATATGAAAATCCATTATGTCTGAGGAAAGTACGGGAAGCATTTTTGTATAATGGTAGTGATGCATTTCAAAATTATTGCTCTATTGTAAGTAGAGGAAAGGAATCCGCATCACCTTCTAGACGTCGTCGGCGCGAAGCATATATGGAAATATTTGCGGCATTAGCAGGTTTATCGGCATCCAAAATATATGCTGAAAATATTGATATTGAAACGCTAACAGCATCATTTGATGATATTGCAATTGGATTGAAATCTTTGAGTGACCGTTGGCTAACTTATTCAAGTGATGAATTATACTCTTTAGCATTTATGATGGATATTAATGAGAGAGGTAGTGTATGTTGGACTGATTTTTTTGATTTTATGTTAGGAATACATGAAGCATTAGCTGAAGATTATAGGCAGAATCCTGCTAAAGTATTTGAGTCGCTGTACGATGACTTAAAAGAAATGTCATATCAAGCCTCGCTAGGTATTCTACCGTCGTCTCAAAACAGAGTGCCAGATATTCCTAATAGTCCGCATGATGATTCTATGTTCGTGAGGTTGCAGTGTTTAGCGACTTATGCGAGAAATGTTTTAGGTATGCAACCATTGACCATGTTATTACAAGCAGCTGGTCCTATTGGAAGCGATTTGTACGCGGATGATTTTGTGCAATTATTAGTATCACTTGGTGCACAAATAGATGATTCTTACTTAAATTTGCCATCTGAAGTTAAAGCCTTGAACACAGATATTCCAGTTTCACCTATACCTAAAAATGCTAAAGAACAATATGAGACACAGCATGCTGTAAATGGTGGTGTAATTAGTAGAGAAGAAAGTCATATTATAGTCTCGGGTGATTCAGAAGAAACGATGCAATCATTTCATGATTCGATTCAGGATTTACGTGTGACTGCTAAGAAAATAAGTGAGAAGATAGCGGAACAAGATGGTAATATGCAAGAGACTATGGGCATATGGAGCGCTATTCACAACATCGAAAAGAATTTCAATCGCTTATCTGCGTTATCTCCAACTAAAGAGAAATCGGCAATTTCCGCTTCTTCCGATGAAAAAATTATAAAATCTCCAAGCAAAAGTCCCGATAAGACCATGTTTAAGTTATTCGCTGAACAGGCTAGTGAAAATGATAACAGTAATGATAACGATGACGACAATGTTAATATAGATACAAATGTACCATTTTCACCAGTGTCTCAAGAAAAAAATAACAAATGCAGCACTGGATTGACTCGCACAAGTGTCACTATTAATACTTCAATGAATAGCAGTTATGAGTGTAAAAAGAAATCCCCTAATGGTACAGTCGCTAATAGGCGTCGTTCCTTGGACTCGACACCTAAGGAAATGCGTAGAAGTAGTATCACAGCTTCAATCTCCATGAATCCAATAGCATCACCGTCAGGTGGCAACTCCGTCACAAGTTCTAGACACATCGCACATTTTAGAAATTCTACAAAGCCGGCAAATTTATCTATCTTCCGGAGTCCGGGTGGGCGAATTGTGCATCCAAATCGTAATTCATATGATAACTCCACGTATAGCTGGAAACCAACTGTGATCACTGGTAAATATAATGATAGGTTCCAGACCACACACGACCTTATGGATGCTAAAAAGATGAATTGTATTTTATATAATCAATAGGTCGGTAAATTTTTGTTAAACTGTAAAGAAGAATAAATATATATTACACGTCAAAATTGGCTATAATACCTAGTGGTAAGTGGTCCGAAGGATAATGTTTGTCGGGTATGGGATTGAACGCTCGAGCTTTTCTATTCGCATCTAAATCATCATTTGTTATCGGTGGAACAAGCACCATATCAATATTTACATTCTTATTTACCCAAATGTGATCGATCCATCCCTGAAAATCGTCTGTTTTAGTTGTAAAAAGTGGTCGATATTTATAGTATTCAGGTAAATAAAATGAGTTGACTAATACATCATTTTTTTGATTAGTATCTGTGGTTGCATTGTCAGACGGCAGCAATGTCGATAGTAATTGCCCAATTCTAGGGCTTATATTACGGCCTAATACTGTGTATACTTTATCTGGATGCTGAGGATGGTCAACATCTAAGTAGCCTTTAGATAACAGTTCAAATGGACCGCTTTGCAAAAACGATTGGGTTGTGGTCGAGTAACCTATGTCTGGTGTAGTATTCAAGTCGCCACATAAAATTATCGGCACATTATTGGTACAATTTGTACATTCTTTTTGGTATTTATGTAAAGAATTCAATACTGATAACGTCTGTAATGACTTAATATCAGGTCTTACTGGATTCCAGTAAATATGTGTATTTGCTATAATAACTACTTGATTAGTACTTTTTATCTCGATACACGTCATGGCCATACTATTAAATAATGAGTTCATGTCAGTTTTTAATAAATCACACTTAGATTGTTCTATAGGTATGAAGTCTCGTAAATAACAACGTTTAGATGATATTAAATTTACTTTACTTGTCCTACTGAAGATTGCGCATCCTATTTGTTTATGACCATATTTACCATTACTATTAGGAATATCACTTGCCATGTTACTTGGTGAATATGATATGCATTCTAATCCAAATGGTTTTAAGTATGGTATAAATGTCTCTTTTAATGCTTTGTTACTAACTTCCTGTAAGCATAATATATCCGCATTAAAGTTTCCTAACTCTTCGCATAACTTTTCTCTGCGTTTACTCCATCTAGTGATTTGCACTGGAGCATAAAAATGTTTACTAGACTCGCCATGTAGAGGTCCCAAAATATTATATGTTATAATTTTCAATTGTTTCTCGTTAATTTGTGGTTTATTTAATAATGTGCCATCCTTTGAAACCCAAGTATTTTTATGGTGTATATTTGACGGCGGAGTGTTGATAGATTTGCTAAAATCGCTTTCACTGTTTATTTTACGCGGTTTATACGCAGTACATGAGTATGAAATGATAACTACGAATAGTAATAGCAGCATTTGTAATGCATCGGTGGCGGGAGTTGCGATTTGATTGGGTGGGTTTCTTTATTGTTCGTGAGTCTTGAGTGCAGCAATCAACGCTAAGAAAAAAATATATTCTTGTTCAACCAGGAAGTGACTTTCATCCGAAATTACCTACGGTATGGGGTACCGGTGCCATTATTTCGGCGAAATTATCGCCGAAATACGACACCGGTATGGAACGTTTCAAGTACTAATTCTTTACTTTCGACAATCTCCTTCACTAGCTAAACGAAATTCTTTTGATTCTAGTCATCAGATTAACCAGGTATGTACTCGTAAGTTACCAATTCCAGAATATAAATTAAATTTAATATAATGAGCAATTATAACTGCTACTCTCCTTAGGACCTACTTTATACTCACCTAGTTACTCAATCTTGATGAAATTATTATACTTTTTATATTTCAATAACAATATTTTAATTTTGCGCTAGGCGCATTTTTGTCAATGCCA
>JACCDO010854466.1_pt1 | contig 23851 bp, 24 predicted proteins | sample 7446101 | NCBI WGS metagenome assembly JACCDO01 (sample SAMN15323440, study PRJNA562643) | freshwater metagenome | isolation source: river surface water | place: USA:Blue River Watershed | collected 2017-08-16
AAAAACTGAGTCTGGAGTCACGTTTACTTTTCGAATATTTGACCAAACTAGCGTAGGATCAAATTCATTTATTGGTAAATTCATAATCTTTTAATTCTTGAAAATTAACAATATAAAATTTGATTGCTGAATGAATTCACCAATCAAATTTTATATTGAAATTACAACTATGTAATCAAAGGTAGCTAAAACCCCCTCGTCCAAAAAATCGTTTACTAAACCCTACACAGCCTGAAGCCCAATGATTATAAGGTTTTCAAAGGCTATCCATTTTAAAATAGCTAAAAAATACTAAAAAAAACTCCACCCAGTTTGTAGTAAAAATCCACCCAGTTTGTAGTAAAAACATATATCTAATTACTACTTTTTAATCTCATTTTTCTAGTTAATTTTCTTCCTTTTTAACTCTTCTAGTTGAAACAATTCTTAAAGAAGGGTCTTCTTCTAACTTTAAGATACTCCATTCTTTTGTTTCAGGATCATAAGACCATCCTAAAAGGCCTAAGATATTTTCTGCTTCTTGTTCATTGAAACCCTCCAATCCCTCTACTTCTTGTAAGGATAAATAAAATGAAATATCAAAATTAATTATAAAAGTTGTGACAGAAATTTACTGTCACAACTTGTGTTTTAGAAATTTTTAGAATTACGAATCTTAAAAGGAGTGAAAACTTTTAAAACCCTAAGGGGGGAATCGGTATTATTTTCTTTTCTAAAATAACAAAAAAAATAAATATTTCGAACTATATTTTCTCATAAATTATTGCAAAAATACGAAATAATTACTCTAATTAACTATTAAAATTCTTGATATTTAACTATAATATGAATATTAGAAGGCAAATTAACTTTCGACAACAAATGAATTTAATAAACAATGGTTATTAAATTTTTAATCAATTTAAAAAATTATGAATTTAAAAAATACTTGTCAACGAACAGGAGCATATATTTTAATAGATAGTTTAATTCAAAATGGTGTTGAACATATTTTTGGGTATCCTGGCGGAGCTATTTTACCTATTTATGATGAATTATATCATTGGGAAAAATCAAATTTAATTAAACATATTTTAGTTCGCCATGAACAAAGTGCAGCTCATGCTGCTGATGCGTATGCAAGAGCAACTGATAAAGTAGGAGTTTGTTTTGCGACATCTGGTCCTGGAGCAACAAATTTAGTTACAGGAATTGCCAATGCTCGAATGGATTCAATTCCTATGGTTATTATTACTGGTCAAGTAGGAAGAACATTCATTGGAACAGATGCTTTTCAAGAAACTGATATTTTTGGAATTACACTACCTATTGTTAAACATTCCTATACAGTTCGTGAGACACATTTATTACCTAAAATAATTGCTGAAGCATTCTTTTTAGCACAAAATGGCCGCCCTGGACCTGTTTTAATTGATATTCCAAAAGACGTTGGATTAGAAGAAACAATTAGTTACTCATATCCTAAAATTTCTGATTTATTTCAAAAAAATAACTATCGAACAGAACATTTAACGACTGTTAAAAGTCTAAAACGTTTTATTTCTTATTTAACAGAATCATATCAACCATTATTTTATGTTGGTGGTGGTGCTATTCGTTCAAATAGTTTTAAAAGTTTACAACAATTAGCAAAATTATTTCAAATTCCATTAACCACGACTTTAATGGGTAAAAGTGCTTATAATGAAGATGATCATTTATCTTTAGGAATGCTAGGTATGCATGGAACCGCATATGCTAATTTCGCTGTAAGTGAATGTGATTTATTAATTGCATTAGGAGCCCGTTTTGATGACCGTGTAACAGGGAAACTGGATGAATTTGCTTGTGAAGCAGAAGTTTTACATATTGATATTGATCCTGCTGAAATTTCTAAAAATCGTTGTCCTCAACTTGCGATTATTGGTGATGTTCGTAAAGTACTTCTTGAGGTTTTAAAGAAAGTTCGAAATTTAAATTCCTTTGATACAAATCAAACAAAATCTTGGTTAAAACGTATTTACAATTGGAAGGAAGCGTATCCACTAGTTTCACGTAATTATAAATCCCAAATTCTTTCACCTCAAGAAAGTATTTTATTAATTGGAAAGAAAAATCAAGAAGCTTTTTTTACAACTGATGTTGGACAACATCAAATGTGGTCTGCTCAATTAATTAATTGTCAACCAAAAAAATGGATTTCAAGTGCAGGATTAGGAACAATGGGATTTGGGTTACCTGCAGCTATTGGTGCAAAAGTTGCAAATCCAAAACAAGATGTAATTTGTATTAGTGGAGATTCAAGTATACAAATGAGTATTCAAGAATTAGGTACAATTGCTCAATATCGTTTAGGAATTAAATTGTTTATTATTAATAATGGTTGGCAAGGAATGGTTCGCCAATGGCAAGAATCCTTTTATGGTAATCGTTTTTCTAATTCTTATATGAAAAATGGAATGCCGAATTTTTCTGAAGTAGCAAAAGCATATGGAATAGATGGATGTGAAATTACTAATTTAGAAAATTTAAATAATTTATTAATTAATGAAAATAAAATCAATAAACCAATGGTAATTGATATTAATGTTATCGAAAATGAAAACTGTTATCCAATGGTTGCACCAGGTCGTAGTAATTCTCAGATGTTAGGTTTAGATAAACAATAAAAATTGGGTCGAATAGGATTTGAACCTATGTAGACAATAATCAATGGATTTACAATCCATCCCCTTTAACCACTCGGGCACCGACCCTGCTTAATATATTAGGGGTTTTCCTCTAAATTATCAAGAGTATAACAAGAAAAAAAAGAAACTATTTCAAAATATTAATAAAAATTTAAAATAGTTTCTTTTTTTTCTATAATATTATTCAATAATACCTCGCATCAAACTTGAACCAGATGTGTGGTTAAATCGTTAATTAGTAATTTTAGGGTAGTTTAATATATGATTACAACTCCGCAAGAACAAGAAGCTAAAAAACTTAAAAAAGCACAAGTACTTGTTGATTTAGATGTAGTTGAAACAAGTTTTGAGAAATGGGCAAAACCTGGTCATTTTTCAAGAACATTAGCAAAAGGTCCAAAAACAACAACTTGGATTTGGAATTTACATGCAGATGCACATGATTTTGATACACAAACAAAATCATTAGAAGATATTTCAAGAAAAATCTTCAGTGCACATTTTGGACAACTTGCAATTATTTTCCTTTGGATTAGTGGTATGCATTTCCATGGTGCATATTTCTCAAACTATACTGCTTGGTTAATGAATCCGTTACAAATTAAACCAAGTTCACAATCAGTATGGCCAATTGTAGGACAAGAAATTTTAAACGCTGACGTAGGAGGAAACTTCCAAGGTATTCAAATTACATCTGGATGGTTCCAAATTTGGCGTGCAGAAGGTGTTACAACTCCGCAACAACTTTATTGTATTGCTTTAGGTGCTCTTGTAATGTCTGGTTTAATGTTATTTGCTGGTTGGTTCCATTACCATAAAGCAGCTCCAAAACTAGAATGGTTCCAAAATGCTGAATCAATGTTAAATCATCATCTTTCAGTATTATTAGGATTAGGATCATTATCTTGGGCTGGACATGAAATTCATATTGGAAATCCAATTAATAAATTATTAGATTCTGGAATGGATCCAAAAGATTTACCAGATCCACATGAATTATTAATCAATCGTGAATTCATTGGTAGTTTATATCCAAGTTTCAAAGAAGGATTAGTACCATTCTTTACTTTAAACTGGTCAAAATATTCTGATATTTTAACATTTAAAGGTGGTTTAAACCCAACAACAGCAAGTTTATGGTTAACTGATGCTGCACATCATCATTTAGCAATTGCCGTATTATTTATTATTGCTGGACATATGTATCGTACTAATTTCGGTATTGGTCATAGCATGAAAGAAATTCTTGAAGCACATAAAGGACCATTTACTGGAGCAGGACATAAAGGATTATATGAAGTATTAACTACATCATGGCATGCACAATTAGCAATTAACTTAGCAATGTTAGGTTCATTAACAATTATTATTGCACATCATATGTATGCAATGCCACCATATCCATATATCGCAATTGACTATCCAACACAATTATCTTTATTTACACATCATATGTGGATTGGAGCATTTTGTATTGTTGGTGGTGCAGCACATGGTGCAATTTTTATGGTTCGTGACTACGATGCAACAGTAAATTATAACAATTTATTAGATAGAGTAATTCGTCATAGAGATGCAATTATTTCTCATTTAAATTGGGTATGTATTTTCTTAGGTTGTCATAGTTTTGGATTATATATTCATAATGACACTATGCAAGCATTAGGACGTCCACAAGATATGTTCTCTGATAAGGCAATTTCATTACAACCGATTTTTGCACAATGGATTCAAAGCTTACATACAAGCGCTCCAGGAACAACATCACCAAATGCTTTAGCAACTGCAAGTTATATTTTTGGTGGAGATCCAGTTATTTTAGGTTCAAAAGTTGCTTTAGTTCCAATGACATTAGGAACAGCAGATTTTATGGTTCACCATATTCATGCTTTTACAATTCACGTTACAGCGTTAATTTTATTTAAAGGACTTTTATATGCAAGAAACTCACGTTTAATTCCTGATAAATCAAACTTAGGATTCCGTTTCCCTTGTGATGGACCAGGACGTGGAGGAACATGTCAAGTATCTGCATGGGACCATGTTTTCTTAGGTCTTTTCTGGATGTATAACTCAATTTCTGTTGTTATTTTCCACTTCAGTTGGAAGATGCAATCTGATATTTGGGGATCTGTAACACCACAAGGTGCAATTTCTCATATTACAGGTGGAAACTTTGCAACTGGTGCAACAACAATTAATGGTTGGTTAAGAGATTTCTTATGGTCACAAGCATCACAAGTAATTCAATCTTATGGATCAGCATTATCAGCATATGGTTTAATTTTCTTAGGTGCACACTTCATTTGGGCATTTAGTTTAATGTTCTTATTCAGTGGACGTGGGTATTGGCAAGAATTAATTGAATCAATTGTTTGGGCACATAATAAGTTAAAAGTTGCTCCAGCTATTCAACCACGTGCATTAAGTATTACTCAAGGTAGAGCAGTTGGATTAGCACACTACTTATTAGGTGGTATTGGAACAACATGGGCATTCTTCTTAGCTCGAATTATTTCGGTAAGTTAATTAAAGTTTGTCTCGTAATTTGTAATTTTTCATTTATTACTTAAATAAAATAAATATAAAACGTAAAGGAGTTTTATCAATGGCAACAAGATTCCCTAAGTTTAGTCAGGTTCTGAGTGAAGATCCTACTACACGCCGTATCTGGTTTAGTATTGCAACAGCACATGACCTTGAAAGTCATGATGACGTTTCTGAAGAAGCATTATATCAAAAAATCTTTGCTTCTCATTTTGGTCACTTAGCAATTATTTTTCTTTGGACAGCTGGTAACTTATTCCACGTAGCATGGCAAGGTAACTTTGAACAATGGATTCTTAATCCATTAAAAGTAAAACCAATTGCGCATGGAATTTGGGACCCACATTTTGGTGAAACAGCTTTAAAAGCATTTACAAGAGGTGGAGTTATTTATCCAGTAAACATCGCATTATCTGGAGTATATCAATGGTGGTATACAATTGGTTTACGTACAAACCAAGATTTATATGTAGCTTCAGTTTTCTTATTAATTGTAGCTTTAGCATTATTACAAGCTGGTTGGTTACATCTTCAACCACAATTTAAACCAAGTATTGCATGGTTTAAAAATAATGAATCACGTTTAAATCATCATCTTTCTGGATTATTTGGATTTAGTTCATTAGCTTGGACAGGTCATTTAGTTCACGTAGCAATTCCAGAATCTCGTGGAATTCATGTTGGATGGGATAATTTCTTAACAACTTTACCACATCCTGCAGGTTTAACACCATTCTTTACAGGAAATTGGAGTGTTTATGCTGAAAATTCAGATACAGTTTCACATGTTTATAACACATTAGAAGGAGCTGGAACTGCAATTTTAACATTCAAAGGTGGTTTCCATCCACAAACACAATCTTTATGGTTAACAGATATTGCTCATCACCATTTAGCAATTGCAGTATTATTTATTATTGCTGGACATATGTATCGTACTAACTTTGGTATTGGTCACAGTATGAAAGAAATTCTTGATGCTCACCGTCCACCTGGAGGAAGATTAGGAAAAGGTCATATTGGTTTATATGAAACAGTTACTAATTCATTACATATGCAATTAGGTTTAGCTTTAGCTGCATTAGGTGTTATTACTTCTTTAGTTGCTCAACATATTTATTCATTAAATCCATACGCATTCTTATCTCGTGATTATGCTACAGAAGCAGCATTATATACACATCACCAATATATTGCAGGTTTTTTAATGGTTGGGGCATTTGCTCATGGAGCAATTTTCTTCGTTCGTGATTACGATCCTGAAACAAATAATGGAAATGTTTTAGCAAGAATGTTAGATCATAAAGAAGCAATTATTTCTCATTTAAGCTGGGTATCTTTATTCTTAGGATTCCATACATTAGGATTATATGTTCATAATGACGTAGTTGTAGCATTTGGTCAACCTGAAAAACAAATTTTAGTTGAACCTGTATTTGCGCAATGGATTCAAGCTGCTTCAGGAAAAACTTTATATGGATTTGATACACTTCTATCATCTTCTGTAAGTTCTGCTTCTGTTGCTAGTCAACAATTATGGTTACCAAATTGGTTAGAAGCAATTAATAGTCCGAAAAATTCATTATTTTTAACAATTGGCCCTGGTGACTTTTTAGTACATCATGCAATTGCCTTAGGATTACATACAACAACATTAATTTTAGTAAAAGGTGCATTAGATGCTCGTGGATCTAAATTAATGCCAGATAAAAAAGATTTCGGATACAGTTTCCCATGTGATGGTCCTGGACGTGGTGGTACATGTGATATCTCTGCTTGGGATGCATTCTATTTATCAATGTTCTGGATGTTAAATACAATTGGATGGACTACATTCTATTGGCATTGGAAACATATTACATTATGGTTAGGAAATCCTGGACAATTTGATGAATCATCAAATTATATTATGGGATGGTTAAGAGATTATTTATGGTTAAATTCATCACCATTAATTAATGGATATAACCCATTAGGAATGAATAATTTAGCAGTTTGGGCATGGATGTTCTTATTTGGACATTTAATCTGGGCTACTGGATTTATGTTCTTAATTTCTTGGCGTGGATACTGGCAAGAATTAATTGAAACAATTGTGTGGGCACATGAGCGTACACCATTAGCTAACTTAATTCGTTGGAAAGATAAACCAGTTGCATTATCAATTGTTCAAGCTCGTTTAGTTGGTCTAGCACACTTTACAGCTGGATACATTTTAACATATGCACCATTTGTAATTGCATCAACTTTAGGAAAATTTGGTTAAACAGTTTCTATTTGCTATATTATTGTTATAAAAATTATTTTTATAACAATAATATGGCAAAAAAAAGTATGCTTGAACGTGAATTAAAACGTAAAAAGCTAGTAAGTAAATATTCTAAAAAACGTGAAGAAATTTTAAGTCAATTAAAAAATGTAAATTCATTAGAAGAAATTTTTGTATTAAATGAAAAGTTACAAAAACTTCCAAGAAATAGTTCGGCAATTAGAGTTCGTAATCGTTGTTGGAAAACTGGAAGACCGCGTGGTTATTTTAGATATTTTGGGTTATGTCGTAATGTAGTGCGTGAATTTGCACATGATTGTTTATTACCGGGAGTAACAAAAGCAAGTTGGTAATTATCTAAAATAATTACCAACTCTTTTTTTAATTAATTTTAGCTGAATTAAATTGCTAATTCATTTCCACGTTTGTATTGTAGATAAGCTGCGACAAAAAGTCCAGCTAATGCTACTGCCATTAATCCTAAAACAATTCCTGTTAAAAGTGGTTCTACCATTTTATTTAATTTTTTTTTTAATTTAACTTATTTTTAGCGTTTTATCTAAATCCAACACTTGCTTGCCATACAAAAGCTAATAAAAAGAATAGAACAGGAATTACTGGCATAACATCAACAAGTGGACCAAATACAGCAAAAACACCAGGCAATTTGCTTAGTAATAATGTTTCCATATAACGTTTAAATTAATTTGGTTATTAAATATTTTTTGAATATAGACTATTCGAGTTTACTACTATTATAATTAAATAGACTTACATAACAAGTATTGTAATTTTTAAAATCCTAAAGCTAGTAAAGAGAATTGAACTCTTAACCTCCTGATTACAAGTCAGGCGCTCTACCGATTGAGCTATACCAGCGTGAATGTTTATGTATTAAACAACAAATATTATATAACAATGTAAATTTAATTGTCAATATAAATTATTAATAATTTATATTGACAATTCTTTGAATTTTATGATTTAAAAATTTCTGCTTTTCTTGATTCACGTTCAATTAAGTTAAATGATGGTAAATCTAAAAATGCTAAATAAGCTAAAATTTTTCGATCTAAAAAAATATCAATATTTCTTAAACATCCAATAAATTTTGAATAAATATTTTTTCTTGCACGACTAGCGGCATTAATACGATAAATCCAAATACGTCTAAAATTACGTTTCTTTAAACGTCTTCCAATATAAGCAAAATTTAAACTTTGAACAACTTGTTCACCAGCCATTGTTGATAATCTTGAATTTGATCCAACATATCCTTTGGCTAAATTTAAATATTTTTTACGTCTTTTAGCAGCAACATTTCCACGTTTTACTCTAACCATTTTCTTCTATATATATATATTAATAAAATTACAAATTTTTTAAACGAATCTAATATGTAGATTATGCATAAGGTAACATTCTAGAAAAAACTCCCACATCTGCAGGATGTACTAAACTTGGTTCAGATAAACGACGTAAACGTTTTGAATTTTTTCGTCTTAATAAATGTCCTTTATAAGCTTTTTTTCTACATAAACAATTTTTTTTAATTTTAATTCTTTTTGCGGCTGATTTACGTGTTTTTAATTTCATTTTTTTTTTAATCAAAAGTAACTTATAACCTTCTTATATAATTTTAATAGTGATTAAAAAAATAGTAAAGTTTCTGCCTAGGAAAATCGGATTAATTTTCTGTCCAAATATATTTTGTTTCGATTGCTGGTAAGAAATAAATTCTAGCTAAGTTCGAAACTAAATTAAATATTAATGGGATTTTACGTAAAGTTTTAATAAATTCAGGACTTTCTTCTTTTTCTACATTAATTAATTCAAAATTAATTTCACTACATTTTTCCATTAATTCAAAGAATAAAGGATGATCTACATCTAAAATAACAGGGAATACCGTACTTGCACTTTGGTTTGTTTTACGAATTACATGTTTATCAAATTGACGTGAATCTAAACCAATTGTTGAATAAAAGTCTGTTCTTTGTTGATCATTTAAATACATTGTTGCAAAAACTGATAATAAAAAGAATTTACACCATAAACGTGCTTCATATGTATTTAATAAAGGTTTTTGCGATTTTAATAAGGCTGCAAAGAAATCTCCATGACGATTTTCATCTTGACACCAACTTTCAAAGAAACGGAAAAGTGGATATACACGGAAATTTGGATTTTTTTCTAAATGTCTATAAATAACAATATATCGCCAATATCCAATTTTTTCTGATAAATATGTTGAATAAAAAATAAATTTCGGAGCAAAAAATGTATATTTACGTGTTTTTGTTAAAAATCCTAAATCTAAAGATACATTAAAATCACTCATTGCCTTATTTAAGAAACCAGCATGACGTGCTTCATCACGTGACATAAATGAAAAGCCTTCAGCTAATAAAGGATTTACTTTCTTTAAATTACGTGAAATTTCTTTATATAATAAGAACCCAGAAAATTCAGCTGTACATGAACGTTCTAAAAACTCAATAAAGATATTACGTGTTTTCGTATCAAAGAAATCCCATGTATTTAAAAATTCTTTGTCACGAATAAAATGATCACGATTATAGTCAACTCGAAATTCTTCAATGATACACTTAATTTCATCAAGATTTGAACTAATATCTAATTCTGCGATTTCTTGGAAATTTGTTGTATAAAAACGAGGAGTTAATAACGTTTCTTTTCCTCCTTCTTTAACTTCAATAGTTTTTTTTGTAGTAGTAACCATAATTTAAATTGTAATAATAATTTTAAAAGCTTTAAAAGGATAACTTTATTGAAAAACAACAAAATATCCAAAATTATGAATAATAAATTTATTTATATTTATTATAATTAACTTGAGAATTGATTTATTTTTCTTTTTTCTTTATACTCAATGTATACAAAAGAAGGCGGTATAGCCAAGTGGTAAGGCTTTGGATTGCAAATCCTTCATTCCCCAGTTCGAATCTGGGTGCCGCCTTCATAGTTTTTTCTGGGGACGTGGTGGAATGGTAGACACAACAGACTTAAAATCTGTTGACTAATTTGGTCGTGAGGGTTCAAGTCCCTCCGTCCCCAATCATATATTCTTTAAATATTCAGTATTAATTCCAAATTCACGTTCAACGGAAATTTTTCCAGTTCTTACAATTTCAATAATTTGATAATTACGAAGTAATTGTTGAATTGTAATAATTTTCCCTGGATCACCTGTTACTTCAATAGTAAGTGAATGATCTGAAATATCCACGACTTTTGAACGAAAAATTTGAACAATTTCTAAAATTTGTGAACGAGTTGTTGTTGACGCCGCTACTTTAATTAACATCAATTCACGTTCAACACACGGACGATTAGTGATATCTTTTACTTCAATTACTTGAATTAATTTATTAAGTTGTTTTGTAATTTGTTCAATAGTTTGATTATCACCAGGTAAAACAATAATGATCTTAGAAATACCTGGATTTTCAGTTGGGCCAACTGCAATACTTTCAATGTTAAATCCACGACTTGAAAAAACAGTTGATATTCTTGTTAAAACACCCGATTCATTATAAACAGTAATGGATAAAGTTTTTTTCATGTTTTAGTAATGAGATAAGTAAAGTACCAAATTAAGATTAATTTTTAATTTGTAATACTCATTAGTATATAGTCAAAATTGAAAAAAAGATATTGTTTTATTAATAAACATAACTATTTTTCCTAAGTTAATTTCTGAAAATTTATTAAAAATAAAGAGTATATATTAAATTACTTTAATATATACTTTTTACGATTAGAAATCTAATTCAGCAAGTTGTACTTTTTCGAATTGTTTTTTCTTAAATACAAACATTGCTTGTGTAATAATAATTGATACACAGAATGCTAAGTATCCATAAATACGTGCAGGATCTTGTAAAACTACTTCAGTTTCTGTTTGTCCAAAACCACCTACGTTAGGATTTAATGTTAATGGTTGATCTTGTTGAACAACTTGATTTTCTTTTACAATTAAATCTAATTCTTTTGGTACATTTTGAACTTTTGTATCACCATTGTTTGTAGCAATTGTAATTTCAAAATTTTTCTCTGTTGTTTTAATATCTTGAATTTTTCCAGCAGCAATAGCATTAAACACATTGTTATTTGTTTTTTCTCCTGTTGGATAAACTTGTCCACGACCACGGTTAGCTCCAATATAAATTGGATATTTAACAAAAAAGACATTTTTATCTTTTGCTGGATCAGGTGATAATAATGGGAAAATAATTTCTTGATATTTATCTCCACTAATAGGACCTACAACTAAAATATTTTCTTTTGTTGGACTATATGGTGTAATATAAACTCCTTTTGTTTTTGCTTTTAATTCATCATCTAAGCGATTTTTTGGAGCTAATTTAAATCCTTCAGGTAAAATTACAACTGCACCAACATTTAAACCACCTTTTTGACCATTTCCAAGTACTTGTTTTTTAGTAGTATCATATGGAATTTTAACTACTGTTTCAAATACGCTATCTGGTAAAACAGATGTTGGACTTTCAAATTCTGTTGGTTTTTGAGCTAAATGACAATTTGCACAAACAATGCGTCCATTCGCTTCACGAGGATTTTCATATGCTTGTTGTGCATAAATTGGAAATGCAAAAGATTGTTGTGGGAAAAGTAATACTAAGCTTGATAAAAAAGTTACGATTGTTGTAACGAACTTTTGTTTTGTAAAGTTTTTAATCATAATTTATGATAAATATAAAGTTTGGTATAAAAATAAAAAGTTTAACTTTTTATTATTTTCTTATTAATATAAACTTACTAAAGTGTTAGATCTAATATTTAAACGCTTAAGTAAAATTGTTATAACCATTATATATAATGAAAAAGCTGCTAAAGCTAAACTTAATTGTGTATAACCATCAATTGTTGGAGTAACAATTCCTGATAAGACAAAAATAATTAAACTTAATGGTTTCCATGCTTCGGGAAAAAGTTTTACCGTTTTTTCAGTATATTTTCCAATTACAAAAAAAATTGGCAACTGAAATAAGAGTGATAATACAAACAATAAAAAGATTTCTAAACCTAAAACTTCTCCAAACGACCATGTATTTTCTAATGTTTTTTCACCTGTTGAATTAAAAAAATCCAAACTAATGGGAATAATTGTATTTAATACAATTAACATTCCAGCAGAAAAAATAAAAAAACAAAATTTTAATAATATAAAGATTTCTGTTTTTGTAGTTGTTTTTGTTCCCCACGTTTTTTGTTTATCAATTTCAAATGGAACTCTAATAATAAAATTTGAAAGAAATAGTAAAAAAAGAAATGAAACTAATAAAAGGAAAAAATAGAATCCTGGAACTAATTGTAAAATATTAACTTCAGATATTTGTGCTCTTAAAAAATCAATAAAAACCAGTACACCAAAGGCATAGACAACTGCTTTTAAATATAAATCTCTTTGAGTAACATAACTAGGAAGAATTTCTAATGTTTCCTCAAGGTTTAACATATTTAAAATTTAAGATTTTAAATCTTTAACAACTGTAAGGACTTTTTTAAGAAACTCAACTTCATCTTTTAAAACAAAAATTTTTGCATTAATTGGTTTATCAGATGAATCACCAGCAGCTAATTTTTGATTTTCTGCTTCTAATTCTGCATTTTTTTGTTCATATTGTTTAGAAATCTCTTCTAACGATATTGTTGGAGTAATTTCACGTACTCGTTTTGCATAAACATAAACACCTGTTCCACGAGTTTCTGCTGTTGTATCTAAACCTTTATTAGAAACAATAAAAACTGCATCTTGAAGTACAAATAAAACTTTTTCAAGTCTATTTTCAAAATTAGTTTCAATTTCAATAAGATTATTCTCAACTTTCCCCATTAAATCTTGGTGTTGATCAAAAATTTCAGCAACTCCGTTGCGTAAATGTACTTTTACTTTTGTCGTATTGGATTGAACATTGTTATATTCGGGTGTAGCTAAAAGGAATAACATATTATAAATAGGTTTGAATATTTTATTAAATTAATAAAATTTATAAAAATGCGCTAGTTTTAGTTCTAGTTCATTTACGGTTAAAAAAAAACTTTTTAAGCAAGTTAATTAAAATTTATATAAATTAACTTTTTCACTTCCAATAATATTAATAAAATCATCAACAGTAAAATGACGGAAATCTTCTTTTTGAACAGTAACTAATGAATCATAATCTAATTTTCCATTTCCAGTTAATTGTTTTTCAACACGACTAGCTTGATATGCAAATAATTGATTTAAGAAAACTTTAATTGTTCGAGCATTTGCAAAAGCTGGGAATGTAATTAATTGATTAATATAAAAAACTAAAACTTCTAATGCTTCTGGTGTATATTTGAAGCGGTTTTCATTATTTAATAAAAATTTAGCAATTGCTGTTAAATCTTGAACAGTATAGTCTGGGAAGTCAACATGATTACCAATACGTGAAGAAACTCCTGGATTTGAATTAAAGAATGAATCAATTTTATCTTTTCCACCAGCGAAAACAATAATTAGATCATCACGTTGATTTTCCATTACTTGTAATAATAACTCAATTGCTTCTGAACCATAGTCACGTTCATTATCTGGTTTATATAAATGATGAGCTTCATCAATAAATAAAATTCCACCTTGAGCTCTTTGTAATTGTTCTTTTGTTTTTGGTGCAGTATGCCCTACATATTGTCCAACAAGATCTTCACGTGTTACGTTACTTACATGACCTTTTGATAAATATCCTAAATTACGTAGTACTAAAGCGATTTTTGCAGCTACAGACGTTTTTCCAGTTCCTGGACGCCCTGTAAATGCCATATGTAAACTTGAATTTAATGTTGATAATTCTTGTAATTCACGAATACGATCAAATAATAAAACAGATGAAATTTCACGAACACGTGTTTTTACTCCTTTTAAACCAACTAACTCTTCATCTAATTGATCTAAAATATTTTGAATTCCTGTTTGAACATAACAATCTCTAATATCGATTGCTTCATTTTTATTAATAACTAAATCTTTTAAAGTTTTGCACATATTTATTTCTAAAAATTTTAATTTAATATTTAACTTGTGAAGTGTGAAAAATTTATATAATTTAAATCAAAAAGAAACAAATTAAATTGTTTCTTTTTGATTTAAATTATTAATTAGTAACGTGCACCTTCAGCAGCAGATTGAACAGCGTAACTTTGAATAGTGTAAACGATGTTTCTTCCAGCAGCTTCTTGACGAACTAAGTAGAATCCTGGTTCGAAGCTTGGACGGTTAGTGATGAAAGATAATGCTGTACTTTCAACACCTCTTGCGTTGTTGAAACAGTTTAATTTGATATACACATTTGGATGTGCTTTACGACATTCATTTAATTCATAAATGATTGTAGCAGAATCTGGAATATCAAAAAGAGGAAGACCCCATAATTCCCAGTAACAGTTACGAGGATGAGGATCATCAGTCCATTCAATACCTACAGCATATCCTTTTTTGATTGCGTATTCAATTTGTTTTTTGATTTGTTCATCAGTTAAATCTGGTAATAAAGAAAAAGCACCTTGTGTAATTCTTGCCATAATAATTTTTGTTAATTTTTAAAACGGACTACTGTAATTAAATAATATCTTCATCAATTAAGATGCAGATTTAGTTGGTGTACTTTCGAAGTCTAATGTATCTGTAGATGCATAGTCAAAAGTAATAGCTTTCCATAAGTCTAAAGCTACTTGTAATGGACGACAATCTTTAGCAGCATCTCTTAAGATTTGTGGACCTTCTTGTAAGTAGTTACGACCTTCGTTTTTAGCTAAAACCATTGCTTCTAAAGCAACACGGTTTGCAGTTGCACCAGCTTGAATACCATCTGGGTGACCGATAGTTCCACCACCAAATTGTAATACAACGTCTTCACCTAATAAGTGAGTTAATTGGTGCATTTGACCACAGTGAATACCACCAGAAGCTACTGGCATACATTTTCTTAAAGCAGCCCAGTCCATATCGAAGAATAAACCAATAGAACGGTTTTCTTTTAATGTAGGTAAAAGAAGTGTATCGTAGAATCCTTTAACAGTATTTGGATCTCCTTCAAGTTTACCAACTACAGTACCAGCGTGAATATGGTCAACACCAGACATTCTCATCCATTTACAAATTACACGGAAGTTAATACCATGTGTTTTTTGACGAGTGTATGTAGAGTGACCAGCACGGTGTAAGTGAATGATCATGTCATTTTTACGTCCCCAGTAACACATAGATTGAATTGCTGTATAACCAATAACTAAGTCAATCATAACGATGATTGATCCTAATTCTTTAGCAAATTCTGCTCTTTCGTACATATCTTCCATTGTAGCAGCAGTAACGTTTAAGTAAGAACCTTTAACTGCACCTGTTTTAGAAGCTGCTTTGTTGATACCTTCCATAACGTATAAGAATCTTTCACGCCATCTCATGAATGGTTGAGAGTTAATGTTTTCGTCATCTTTTAAGAAATCTAAACCACCTCTTAAACCTTCATATACTACACGTCCGTAGTTTTTACCAGATAAACCTAATTTAGGTTTTACAGTAGCACCTAATAATGGACGTCCGAATACGTCAAGTCTTTCACGTTCTACAATAACACCAGAAGCTGGACCTAAGAAAGTTTTTAAGTAAGCATATGGTAAACGCATATCTTCTAAACGAAGAGATTTAACGGCTTTGAAACCAAATACGTTACCGATAATAGATGCTGTTAAGTTAGCAATAGATCCTTCTTCAAATAAGTCACATTCGTAAGCAATGAATGCAAAGAATTCATTAGCACTGTTTGGAACTTCTTCTACGAAGTATGCTTTAGCACGGTAAACATCACATGCTGTTAATAAGTCAGTCCAAACTACAGTCCAAGTTGCTGTAGAAGATTCTCCTGCAACAGCAGCAGCAGCTTCAATTGGGTCAACACCTGGTTGTGGTTGAATACGGAATAGACAAAGAACATCTGAGTCTTTTACTGTATAGTCAGCATCCCAATATCCCATTTTTTTGTATGGAATTACTCCAGATTCATAACGTTCTGATTTAATACGCGTTCTTTCTGATGCATCACTCATTATTGTGTATCTCTAATTAAGTTTAAATACATTTATTTTGATTACTAGTAAAGTAACCTTTTATTAAGTGCTAAAAAATACTAACGAGTTAATATTTTTTAACCTCATTCTGTCTTAAAATTTATAAAATAATATATAAACCTATATTATAAGGATATATTATTTTATAAACAATATTAATTAATTATCGAGAATAATATTCGACAACTTTTAACTCGTTAATACGTACAAGTACGTCTTTACGTTTTACTGGGAAAACATATTTTCCAATCATTGTTTCATTATCTACTTCTAAATGTTTTGGTAATAAACTATGAAAACGAGATTTAGTTAAGTTAACACGTTTCATACGACGTTGAATTAACTTACGTTTTTGTTGTTGACTTTCAAAATTTTCTGAAATTAATTTTTTCGATTGAGGTCGATCTTTTACTGTTATTATATCATTTTTTTGACAAAGAAAACTTGGAATATTAATTAGTTTGTTATTTACTAAAATATGTCCATGATTAACAATTTGACGTGCTGCTGGAATTGTTGGAGCAAATCCTAAACGATAGATAACGCAATCTAAACGTGATTCTAATAATTCTAATAATAATGTTCCTGTTGATCCTGTTCTACGTTTTGCTTCTTTATAGTATGAAACAAGTTGTTTTTCAGTTATTCCATAATTAAAACGTAGTTTTTGTTTTTCAAATAAACGTTCTCTATAGTCATCAGCTAATGAGGAACGCTTACTCTTTGTAAACATTAGTTTTCCATGTTGTCCTGGTGTTTTTGTTCTATTCTTAATATTTTTTCTTGTTAATCCAGGCAATAGTCCTAATCTTCTAATAATTCGTATTCTTGGACCTGTATATCTAGCCATTTTTAATTATCAATCCTTATTGGTATATAAATATATATTTACCAATATATCTAAAATACGTCAAAAATAAAACGGAAAAGGCGAATGACGGGACTTGAACCCGCGAATAATGGAACCACAACCCACTGCCGTAACCACTTGGCTACACTCGCCTAGGATATAAATAAATTATACCCAATTTTTTAAATTAAGAAGAATAAGAACGTTTACTTGTAACTTTGATTGAGTTATTAATATCTGTTAATAATTCATCTAAAATATTTACTTTTAAAATATTTGAAATTAAATCATTGCGAAAAATTAATACTCCTTTATTTAAAGCTTTATTTTCAATTAAACGATTAAATTCAAAGTCATTTAATTGAGTTTTTAATAAATAAGCAAAATATTGCTGATTTTTCGTTACTTCACCACGAATTGTAGATTCTTGATTATGAATTAGTTTAATTAAATTGTATCTAAATAAGTACCATTCCATTTCATTATCAAATGACATCTTAATAATTTTACCAATTTTTGTTGATTTTTCTTCCATCAAAGTAATAAATAAAATTTCTGGAGTTATTACAGGGGTTTTAAAACGTGTTAAAGAATTCTCAATAGCTTTTTCAAAAAGTTGTAGAACTTCGTGAGAATAAAAATTTGTTTGAGAAATTTTTGGTTTTGCAGATGAGAATAATTCAATAATTTTTTCAAATGAGATAAAAGGTGTTTTTCTTTTTTTTGTTTCAATAATTTTAATATCTGGAAACGATGCTAATAAGTTTTCTTCTAATTTATTAAGAAATCCAAAATTTTTAAACATTTTAAGAATTTCAGCATCTGAATAAAAATACGATAAAAAGATCCAATCGATATTAATTGATTTATTTGTTTGTTGTGCTAAGTATTTAGCATTTTTAATAATTGTAAATGCTTCGGGTGAAAAAAAATCAAAATATGTATTGATAGATAATAAATAATCTAAAGCCATATATGTTTGATGACGTTTACGTTTTTCTATCGCAATTTTCTCTGCTAATTCAAGATTTTCCATAGTTTATTGTATAAAATTAAAATAATTAATTTTTGTTAGTTAAATTTTAAAAGTAAAAAATTAAATTAGTAAAAAGTATTATTGAAATTAATTTAAGATTTCAATCAAATTCTAAGAATTAAAAAAGAAAATGTCTAGAGACACTAAAATTTAAAGATTTTAAAATTAATCGAAGTTAACTCTTTATTTAATCTTTAATATTTATTATGATTAATTGGTAAGGAATGAAGATTTTATTTTAAAAAGCCTTTATAAAAACATTTAAACTATTAAGTTATGACACAAACAGATACTCTAAAAACTAAAACGTCAAAAAATTTACTTTCAAAAAATTTAATAAAATTAGTTGAATCAAAATTTATTAATTCAGATGAAAAAGAAAAAAGATCAATTGATATCGGAGATATTATTCGAATTGGATACTCAATTCCTGAAGGCGACAAAGATCGAACACAATATTATGAAGGTTTAGTAATTTGTAAACAAAATCGTGGATTAGGGCAAAGTTTCACAATTCGTCGTACAGTTCAAGGAATTGGAGTAGAACAAGTATTTTTAACACATTCGCCAAAAATTCTTTCGATTACTAAAAAACAAGCCTCAAAAGTTCGTCGTGCAAAATTATATTATTTACGTGCACTAAGTGGAAAAGCTACTCGTTTAAAAGCAAAAATTTAACTGCATCCGACTGGGTTCGAACCAGTGATGTTCATATACTGAAAATGGATTATGAGTCCAGTGCCTTCAACCACTCGGCCACGGATGCTAATTTGTGGAACCTGTGGGATTTGAACCCACGTCCATAAATAATAATTTATGTCGAATCCAAAAGGTCCCTAAATTTTAATATGACACTTTTATGAAAAATAATCAATTTTATTGATTATTTTTCATTTTTTTAATTATTTTGTTAATTTAGCTGCTTTTTCAATAACGTCTTCAATTGGACCAACTAAATAGAATGCTTGTTCAGGTAATGAATCAAATTCTCCATTTAAAATACGTTGGAACCCTTTTACGCTATCATTTAAAGATACATATTTTCCAGATAATCCTGTGAAAACTTCAGCAACGAAGAATGGTTGTGATAAGAAACGTTCAATACGTCTTGCACGACCTACAGTTAATCTATCTTCTTCAGATAATTCATCAATACCTAAAATTGCAATAATTTCTTGTAATTCTTTGTATTTTTGTAATGTTTGTCTTACTTGTTGTGCTGTTTTATAATGTTCTTTTGAAACAATATTTGGTTGTAACATTGTTGAACTAGATTGTAATGGATCTACTGCTGGGTAAATTCCTTTTGCTGCTAATTCACGTGATAATACAGTTGTAGCATCTAAATGACGGAAAACGTTTGAAGGAGCTGGATCTGTTAAGTCATCCGCTGGTACATATACTGCTTGAATTGAAGTAATTGATCCTTCTTTTGTTGATGTAATACGTTCTTGTAATTCACCTACTTCTGTAGAAAGTGTTGGTTGATATCCTACAGCTGATGGCATTCTTCCTAATAATGTTGATACTTCAGAACCTGCTTGTACAAAACGGAAAATATTATCTACGAATAATAATACGTCTTGTTTATTTTTATCTCTGAAATATTCAGCCATTGTTAATGCAGTTAAAGCAACACGCATTCTTGCTCCAGGTGGTTCATTCATTTGACCATATACTAAAGCAACTTTTGAATTTTCAAAGTTATCTGCATCAATAACTTTAGATTCTTTCATTTCTGCATATAAGTCGTTCCCTTCACGTGTTCTTTCTCCAACTCCAGCAAATACTGATACACCACCATGTTCTTTTGCAATGTTATTAATTAATTCCATGATAAGAACTGTTTTTCCTACTCCAGCTCCACCAAATAAACCAATTTTTCCACCACGACGGTAAGGTGCAAGTAAATCAACAACTTTAATTCCTGTTTCAAAAATACTTGGTTTTGTATCTAATTCAATAAATTCAGGAGCTGGACGGTGAATTGAATATGATTCAGTAACTTTAACATCACCACATTCATCAACAGGTTCTCCTAATACGTTGAAAATTCTTCCTAACGTAACTTTTCCTACAGGAACTTTAATTGAACTTCCTGTATCAACAGCTACATCTCCACGTTTTAATCCATCTGTTGATGTCATACAAATAGCACGTGCTTTATTTTCACCAATTAAATATTGAACTTCAGCAATAATAATTTCTCCAGAAGTTCCTTTTGTTACTTTTAATGCATTGTAAATTCCTGGTAATTGTCCTTCTGGGAATTCAACGTCAATAACTGGACCGATAATTTGTGTTACAAAACCGTTCATAAAATATTTATTTATTTATTTAATACTTTTTTCTTTTATTTAACAATCAACCGAGTTTCAAATCAGTTTACTGATTATATTTAAAACTTAACACGACGTGTTGTTTTTAGCCAATTCCAAGCTTCAATATAAGAATTCGGATCGATTTTTACAACTTTTGTCCAATAAAAAGTTGCCTTTTGTAATAACGATTCCGACAATCCATAACATTTTTTCTCAGCGGCTTTAATTCCTTGATAATGATAAATAACAGCAATATTATTTAAAGCAGAAGTAAATCTAGGATTAATAAAAATTGAAAAATAATAATATTTTAATGCTTTCAAATAATCACCATTTTTTGAATAAATTAAACCAATATTATAAAGAATTATACTACGGTCATATAAATCTTCTTCAATTTGTAAAGCTTGATAATAATTATTTAACGCTTCGGCATATTCACCTTCATCTTGCGCTGATAATCCATTTAAGTAATAGGAAAAAGCTTTTTTTTCCTGTTGACTTGCTGGAAAAACTCGCAAAATAAGATCTGCCATAATCGTAAATGTTTTATCAATAAAGTTATTGTTATTACGAGCTTTTCTCATTTTTTATTTATTAAATTTTTACATCACATGTAAATGGAATTAATCCAAAAGCACGTGCTTTACGAATCGCTCTAGCAACAGCATGTTGTTTTTGTACACTAATACGTGTTTTGCGACGTGAACGAATTTTTCCATATTTTGTTAAAAAAGCTTTTAATAATTTTACATTTTTATAATCAATAAGATTATTAAATTTCTTTAAGATTAATAAATATTGTAAACTTTTTTTAAGTTTTTTTGGTTTAGTTGTTTTATTAGTACTTCCTTTTAAACTTTGATTCCAATTTGTACGTTTTTTCTGTGAATTCCAAGCCGTTGATTTTTTTTCTTTTGTCCAATAATTCATATTTTATATTTTAATGTTTATTTTACTTCTTTGTGAATTGTGTGTTTGTTACAATAACGACAATGTTTTAAAAGTTCAAGTTTATCCGGTGTATTACGTCGGTTTTTTGACGTTAAATATCTAGACACACCAGGAGAACGTTTGGCTTCATTTTGTCTACATTCAGTACACTCTAAAGTTATCATAATACGCGGTCCTTTACTTTTTGCCATATAAAAATTTTAATATTCTATTAAATTGAAAAATAATTGTTTAATCTAATTAAAAGTCTTTGATTAGATCATTGCAACATTATAACATTAAATTGAAATGTTCGCGAAATTTTAAAATATTTTATCTAGAATTAAATTATAGATTATTAAACTTTATTATGTTATCATAATACTAAAGTTTTATCTGCTTACACTACTTAAAAACTGATGAATAAAAAACAACGCAATAGAAAAATTGTTAAACAAAATAAAAGAAATCGTATAATTAATCGTCGTTATACTTCAACAATTAAAACTTTATCAAAATTATTTACTAAAAAAGTAAAAAGTTTAACTGCTGAAAATGCAGATAAAGGAACAATTAAAACAGAAACAACAAAAGTTTTAGTAAACCTTTATAGTATTATTGATAAAGCTGTTAAAAAAGGTGTAATTCATAAAAATACTGCAGCCCGTAAAAAATCACGCGTAGGAAAAATTTTTGTTAAACTTTAATATTAATATATATTTATGTCAAAAACATAAATATATAATAATAACCTACAATTTTAATTAGCTCATATTAAATAAATTTATTAAAAAACGTAAAAAATGAATAAAATATTTGTAAATAATATTGGCGATTTAGCGGAAGCACAACGTGCCAGTTTTTATCGTTTTTTATTTAAAGGAATTTCGGAAGAATTAATAAATTTTCCCAATCCTTTTATTACTAAAATTAAGGTTGCGGGTAGAAAGAAATTACCATGTTTAGTTTATTTGTATACAAATGAAATTAAACTTAAAGGACCAAATTGTACTATTGATACGTGTTTAAAACGCGATTTAAGCTACGCTATACAATTATACGTTCCAGGGGAGTATTCATATTCAATTGAACAAAAAACAGAAGAAAGTAGTGAAACAAAAAACGATTTAGTTTCATCAATCAAAGCAATTAAACGTAATAAATTAAAACGAATTCGTGTAAAACAAGACATCTTTTTTGGTGAAATTCCTTTAATGACAGAAGAAGGTACGTTTATTATTAGTGGATGTGAACGTATTGTAATAAGTCAAATTATTCGTAGTCCTGGAATTTATTTTCGTAAAGAATTTGGAACAAAACGTAAAACTATCTATACAGCTACGGTTATTTCTAATAAAGGACTTTGGACGAAATTTGTTTTAGATAAAAAAGAAAAAAAGAAAAAAGATATTGATTCTCCAAACGTTGGAAAAGATCGTATTTATTTAAAATTAAATGAATTTAAACAAAAAACAAGCGAATCTTCAGCAGAAAAAGATACGGATTTAAATAAATTATTTATTTATGATATTATTCGTTACTTTGGTTTAAGTTTTCAAGAAATTTCTGATAGTTTGAAATATCCATTACAAATAATTAATCATCAATCAGAAGGAGAAAGTGATTTAAAAAATTATGAATATGAAAATTTCTTATTAATCAAACGTTATCTATTCAATCAAAAATCAGGATGTTTTTCAATTGGCGAAATTGGACGTTACAAAATTAATAAGAAATTAGGTTTAAATTTACCAAAAGATATTACTTATTTAACCGCTCATGATTTTATTGGAATAATTGATGGTCTAATTGAATTAAAGTATTACGATCGTGTTAACGATGATATTGACGATATTAAAAATAAACAAATCCGATGTATTGGAGAATTACTTCAAAATCAGATTAGAGTAGGATTTTATCGCTTACAAAAAAGTTTAATTGAAGATACAACGATTTCAAACTCTCAAAAATTAAATTTAGAATTAGAAACATATTCTGACCCAGATGAATGGATTATCGATCCTCGTCCCTTAACTTATTCTGTTAAAGAATTTTTTAAAACAAGTCAATTATCACAATTAATGGATC
>JACCDO010358042.1_pt1 | contig 23848 bp, 13 predicted proteins | sample 7446101 | NCBI WGS metagenome assembly JACCDO01 (sample SAMN15323440, study PRJNA562643) | freshwater metagenome | isolation source: river surface water | place: USA:Blue River Watershed | collected 2017-08-16
CTTGTAGGTCTGAAATGGAATTTAGGATATCTGATACTTTCATTCTTTTATTTCCGTTTACTTATTATCTTCTATATTTTATTACGTTGCTAGTTCTTGCGTATTGTGCAACAACTGATGCAACATTTACGTTTACGATATTGGTATTGATATTGTTAATATCAACTAAATTATCAATATTTATTAATTCATCAATATTGGTAATATTATCTATATTTATATTTTCCATAATACTGTTGTTAGAAAGTTCATTTGTTGGAATATTTTCTAGCACATTAGTCATATTATATATTTCATCTTGTGGCAAAAATGGGCCAACAGCAGCACCAAAAGTGTTTGGATTTGTCATTTCTTGTATTTCATTAAGCAATTGATTTGTTAATTGTGAAACCGTAAAAGAACCATTTAACAATTGATTTATGTCGGCTGGGGATACTAGCGGTGCTAGTACATTCTCCTCCCTGTTAAATGGTGTAATTAAATCTAGTGTTTCTTGTTTTGGTCTTATATCAGTAGGATTAATTGTATATCTAGAAAAGTCTTCTTGTTCGATGTTGCGTACTACTGGGCCAGTATCAGTTGGTTCAACTATTTCTGCGGGCTGTTGTAATATTATTTGTACTGGCTTTAACACAAATTCTATTTGTTCTAAAGTCAGTAATACTTTTGTGCTTGAATCGATGTTTGTTAGTTTAAAATTAAGAGACATATTGTAATAATTCGCCTACTTGTATTAGTTGATTTGTGTTGTAACTAAAGTTAAATATATCGGTCTTTACTTTTATATCAGAATTATTTGGCAATAGTCGAACGAATACCAGACTGTTTTGTTGCAAGCTGTCCAAAAAGTTTTTAGTAAGAGTGACCCATTGTTGAGTCTTTAGATTATTAGAATCAAATTTTGCCATTTGTACAATATAAGTCATATTTAAATTATTAGCATTTTGATATTCGTCAATAGTACCAAATAATTTGTGTGTTAGTTTTCTAAACTTTTCATTAATAATTTTTTGCTGCTCAACAGATAACTCTGGTTTAATTAACAAATCTGTAGGATATATTTGATATACATCATTAATAGCGATTTTTTGATTTGTTAATTTATAGTCTTCTACTAGATTGTTTTTTACAACACTTTTTAATGGCTGCTTTACTATCTCTTTCTTTATAATTGATATTGATTTGCTTCTTATAATTGAATTAAAATCAATATTATCTGCTTTTAATTTATTTGCTAACAATGTATTGTATAAATCACTATTCTTTTCAATAGCTGCTTCTTCGCCATTGTACATGGTGGAAGATGGTAAACACGAAACTACATCATTTGATATAATGTATTTATCAAATTTTAAGTATTTATCCTTGTGATAAGGTAGGTGTACTGTAATTTGTTTGTTATAAGCATATCTAGAGTTTTTTGATGATGATGGTGAATAGTTTATATATTCATATAGTTTGTCAAAAAGAGCAACAAAATCATAATCTTTTTTATCAAAAGAATTTTGATATTGTGTTATAAAAGAAATGTAACCAGATATCAAAGAAGTGTCAATATTTAACGATGCAAAAATAGATAACTCTATTGATTTATTTTTCGTAGTTCTATATTCTAAAATTAATTTATTAAAGAATTCAACTATTGAAGTTGTATTGTAATTTATTTTCAAATCATAAGTTAAGTTTTCATTATAAAAATCATCAAAGATTAAACAATCAAAATTATTAAGTATTTGTTCGGTTACGGTTAAATAATCTGTACTATTACGAATGGTGATAACTGGCAATAGTAATCTGTTTATTGTTTTTGAATTATAGTTTATTATATTTGTAACTTGTTCTTGTTGCAATTTTGACAATATTTTGTGATTTATAAACAAATGATTTCTAATTTGTTTATCACTAATAAAACTCGTGTATAAATTACTTATACCACCATCGGTATTTACATTTTCTGATAATTTATCGAATTCGATATTAGATAAAGCATCTATTACAGAATAATCTAAAACATTCTTATTATTTATTGTTCCATTTGTTTTTAAATTTAATTCTATAGCATTTGAAAAACGATATGCTAAACTAGAATATTGTGTATTATTAAATGCTTGGATATATTCAAAAGCACCAATATATACATAAAGATTTGCCTGTTCGTATTGTTTTTTAAACCTTTGTATACATGAGACAATTCCATTATAAACAGATACATCACTAGGTTCTTTGGGTAAGAAAAACAATTCACCTTTTGATAAGAAAGCAGAAACATTATTTATCTTTTTATCAGAAGCATAAATAGAAATTCCAAAATTTGAATAGTCTTTTGCTACCTCTGATTTATCTCCCATTAGTTTAATAGAGAAATTAAACTCATTTGCAATAAAGCTTACACTTATTTTATCTATTTTTGGTGTCTCATTAAACATCACAGGATTCCAGTTGTTGTGGTTCTATTGGCAACGATGGTGTAAAGGAAACTGTATTTCTATTACATTTTACAATATTTTTATATTTTGTTTTCTTTTTTGGATTATATGCTTGATTGTCAATATGCTTGCACACAATCTCGTTTGGTATATTATGGTCATTAAAGATATTAAAATAATATTCCACATAATCTTCTGTTAGAGTAATGTTGGGTATTCTTGCCAACACATCTGATGCATCTAACAATACGTCATTTTGTAATTTATTTAAATAATTTTGGAAGAAATATAATTGGCGCAATTCTTCGCTACCAGAGCTACCAGATATTTCATAAACTTCTATTTCAAAACTATCTTTTTCATCAAAATTGTTATTTTCAATAACATCAATTACAAAATTATTTCCATCAACAAATACATAATTACCATCTTCATAAGGGCCATAAACTTCTGAATCATTCGACGTAGAGGCTTTTAATGAATCTATTATTGATAACTCATCGTGAAAGTCCATAGATAGTTCAGATGTTTGAATAGCATCTGGAACATTTATATCAACTACGGAAACATTGTCTGGATTTACGTAATATATATTGTAATTTAAATCTATGTTTATCTGTGGTAGGTTTATAATTTTATTAAAGCTAGATAAGTCATAAGCTGTTGAAGATGAAATTATATTATTTAATATTTGTACATCCCACGTTGGAACATTATTACCTTCATACTTACTTGTTCCAATATGGTCTGAAAATAGCAATCTATTCTTTATATTTATTGGTTCAAACGAAGATGCAATACTGGTTTCTGCTCCATGAAAGATATATTGAATCTTTGTCTTTGGAGTTTCTTCTTGTATTCTTGGTTCTATAGAATTTTGCGATTCGGATAATAAAGACGAGTAACCAGAATCATAAATGATATCAGTATCATAAAACGCATAATATGATGGTTGTAACTTTCCTAAAGATAATAGGTGTTTACCATATTGCGTAAGTTCAAAATCTAGAACCTCTAGTTTTGGGTCAAAAAAGCTCATACTTTAATTAGCCAGATATACCAATTCTTTTGATTGTTTTAGTGAAATTTGTTTGCTCCACTATAGTATCTCCAACCTCTGAAGCATTAGAGCCAGAAGCTATAAACTGATTTGTTGTTTCATTAAAGTTTGAAAACTCTACTGTTGCATCAATTTTAGCCGATTCAACAAGAGAGAAGAAGTCATAAGGCCAGTTATAGCCTACAATATCCTTATTCATTCCATTTTGAATAGTATTGTTTTTTATTTCATTCGCTGGGTTGAATTTTAATTTATTCTTTGCTTGTTTGAGAACTTTTTTATTGCTGACTTCTTTGTTGTTTGCATTATCTTCATCATCATCATAATTTGAGAATTCATATTTAGTTATGGCACGTTGTTTAACTTTAAAGCACATAAAGTTAATTGTTCTATTGTTGTCTACATTTAAAGAATTCAACAATTCATTATCTTCTAAAGTATGAGTTATTGTATATTTTCCATTTTCCACAGTATTCAAACTTTGTGGTGCAACATTCTGCCAAATATTTGAAATATCGTTTTGATTAATTTGTTTTTCAATTTCAAAAACATACATCGATATTGGTTGAACACTATTGTTGTTTATATAATCCAAATGTAATGGCAATACATAGTCTTGTAGTTTAGAAAGTTGTTCCTTGACAGTTAATGAAAGAGAAGATTCCTTACCGTTTAAGAAATTCTCTACCTGTTTCTTATCTAATTTTATAAATTGTCTTTCATTTGTTACTGTGCTAATTGTATATGGTATTGCAATTATTGCTTCTTTTAGCACTCTATTGTCAGCAATCTCACCCATTCTTACAGGTTCGGTTGAAAAGCCGACTAAATCAACTAAAGACTTGATATCAGAAACATTAATACCTTCGTCTTCATTGTAGAAATAACTAGCACTAGTAACAGCACCTCTGTTGCCATAAGTACCATATCTCTTATATGATTCTGGTACATCAATTATTTGCATAAAGATTCCTTCACCAGAAGCAGGAATAGAACCATATTGCAACCACATACCAGCATTTGCTAAACCATAATCTGAAGCAGTAACATTTGTTTGTTGAACGGTATAGCCAGTTGAGTTTGGATTAAAATTTAATATTGGTGTTTCAAATTTACTTGAAATTTCCCAAGATTTCTTATTTTTGGTAGAATCGGCTTTTTTGCTAATTAACCCACCAGCAGCATTTAATTCTGGTGTGAAATCTTTTGAATCAACAATATTGAACAAATTCACGGATGCTGAAAGTTGCATAGCGTTATTGTTCATGTTTCTAGAACCTTGAATTTCGGTGTATCCATCGTTGTCATAATCAAAGAATCCACCTTCTGCATCAAACTCATATCGAATATATTTAACAGAACTACTGCCAACAATTTCATCAATTGTAAAGGTTTTTGATTCTGCTGGGGAAAATTCAATTATTGCCCACGATTCACCATCATAGTATGGTGGCGTAAATGGAGAGTTATAGCCATTAGATGCATCTTTGGAACCACTAGTGTAATAAGTTAATGTATATTGATGACTTCCACCACCACAAGGAGGACCAAATCCAAGAGGATTGCTAAACATCGTAATATTTTCTTCGGTAGTGTTAGAAAATTGTGGTCTTGGATAATCTCCAGTTTCTCCATTTATATTTGGAGCAATTTTCTTTACAGCATCTTTGGTTGTTTTAAAGATTTTTAATATTGCTTGATATTTCTTTCCAGATTCTGCCTTAACAGAAGATACTGGTTTAGAACGTATAGAAGATGGGGTTCTATTTTTTAAGAATAAATTAACAGTTTCTGCAAAAAAGTTATTTATCATTAAAGTATAATTTTCATCTTTAACTCCATATAGAGAAGCGGTAGAAGGTAAATGTACACTTGGATGAGGATTGGCATCAATAATTCTTATACCATTAAGATGTTTAGTGGGATTCAAAATAGATTCAAATGGTAATCTTACGTCAAAATTATCATTTCCTATTTGATAAGATTCACTAGTATATGTGTTATCATACAAATGTTTGGAAATTGTCAAGGAAGAAGTTAAAATAGGATAATCAACTGCAATACCAGATTTGATGGTATTGTAAAGAATACCGGGAGCGAAGAGTGGTTCTATCATTGTTCTATAGTGAGACATAAACTCTGAATCCGATGTTGACAGAGCATCTGCACCCGAGACTAATGAAACATAATTCATATAAGAACCAGAGAAAGCATCTACTATATCTAAAGTTCTCTGTACTGGATAAAATCCATTATAAGGCAAGAACTTTTCTACTGTCTCGCATGTTAGTTTAATTGTTATTTTTGGTGGGCTGTAAATCTTTGAATTGTTATTTAAAATGTCTTCGACATATTTTGCTCCTGCAATATCATTAGAAGATGTAGAAGCAAAAATAGAAGCACCAGTTATTTCTATATAATTCTCATCTAAACTTGCTACAGAGAAATTATTTTCAATTAAACTAGGAATTTTAGAAGATATTCTATATTCTGGTAAAACAGAATATCCTTTATTTTGTCGATGCATATCACCAAGCCAAATTTCATAATTATCTTCAAACGGTTTGTAACCAGTATCATCTGATACTTGCCACTTGGTAGAGTTTGCAAACAAAGCTTTGCTAGCAATTTCACCAGATGGAACTGGTAATGTCGTACTATTCAATCCAGAGCGAGCACGGACGCTAGCAATGGTTGGCAAGCTTTGTTTGTAAAAGTAAAGAGGAAATCCGACGACAGAGAAGGCACTACCAGTAGCTTGAGAATACATATTTTGTAAAATACCTTCGGTACTGCTTGTGACATATGCGTCACTAAAGCTGGCAGAAGTTGTAGAATAATTAATTCTTGAATCTAAAGGCCAAATACTTGATGTTGGTAAAGTAATTCCGAGAAACTTTTTAGAATTTTCAGTTCTATCTGATTGTTCATCTCTCCAATATGAGTGTATAAATGACGTTCTCTTTCTTTGAGGATTTGATGAAATTGGGAATATTCTTTTCTTATATGTTATTTTATATGGTTGATAATCAAATCCATCAATTGTTTTTGATACAATAGAATTGTTTAAAATTTCATCCATTTCTTTATTTTTAAATTGCAATAAATTTAAGCTTCTTTTTAAGTCGATATTAGAAAACGTAGTATTCATATTATCGTATGTAAAAGAAACATCATATCTATCAGAATTTTTAGTTACACTTACATCATCAATATAAGCTTCTACTAAAATTGGATAATTAGAATCATCAATTGCAGGTTCGGTATATGTTACTATGTTTTCATCTGAATCTAGGTTTTGAATTAAGTTATTGTTTCTTAAGTATTGAGCAATTTTATCATTTCTTTGATATGCTAGTTGCTTAAAGCTAGCTGCGCCAAATGCACCGTTTCTGTGAACAAGCATAGCATTGAATAGGTTTTCTGTTGTTGGTACTGAAGACACAAGACTACTTGTAATATATTGTATAGAACTAGTGCCTATGGTATTGGTGCTTGAAGTACCTTCTACTATAATTGTGTTTAGCCCAACAAAATCTAGAGGGATTGCATATCCTTCAGATGGTGCCGAACCTGTTTTAATACCCAGAATAGAACTGGTAAGTATATTGGATTCTTTGAATTGATTTCCGTCAGCGTGACGATAGTTTTCCCAAGAAGCCGAAACACTACTTGATGCTAATGAACTAGCAATCCAAGAGTACCCAGTATCTTTTTGAGGTATTTGTCTAGAGACATAATAGTTATCATATGTTTGTGATAAATTTTCACTTTTTACACGATATGAAGTATTACGATTAATTTTGTGTGGAGAAGGAATGGTTGAGGAGCCGCTATCATATCCAAAACGTTCTGCGTGTCTTGATAGAGCGTGTAAGCTACCTGTGCCAGCAGCACCAGATACTATATAGGAACTGTTGGTAATACCATTACCAGAAGCATCTCCAATAATTTCTCTATTTCTAAATGGTAGAGCATTGTATGGCGAGAACTCTTCAGCATAATTATTTAAAAATCCTCTAGAAGTATATCTAGAGCCACCGGGAGCAGAGAATCTAGAACCCACTATAGAATCGCTTCCAGAACGTTCTGGGAGCATGTAATCGATTCTACCTGCCGTGACACCACCCAATACTCGCACGACGCCAGAAAGCTCTGTAGCGTCCGTATTAGTGCCTTCTAGTACTGATTGTCTTAACAAACGATTATTATTTGTACGACCAGCAGTAGCAGCTATCTCATAAGACTTTTTATAATTACCGTGTTCAATAGAGCCAGTAGTAGTAATTATGTTTCTTATATTAACTGGGCGTTTTGAATATTCATCACGGAAATAGGTGGCTCTTTTGTGTACCAATACTGGAAAAGAAGGTTCTCCGCTATTTCCTTCTGGGTATGGATAATCTGCGCCAATAAAACCAAAAGCTGCTTCATAACTGCCAGAAAAACTACCTGTGCCAAAAACCATTTTCCATGCTTCTGGTCTGGTGATATAAGAGTCATTACCTTGATTTATAGGAACGTGTCTTGATTGACGACCGCCGACCCACGCATTTGTGAATGGACCTTGAATTGGTGTTTCGTTATTTGGACCATATGAATCGTGATGTATGTTTGTTATTATAACACCGCTCATAAATTCAGATGATACTTGAGATTGATAGCCGTCTATAAGATTGCCACTTATAAAGTTTGCTGGTATAGCAATATTGGTTTTTAAAACTTCTCCATATGATAGAGATGAAGAGCTATAATCTCTACCATGAATAGTAGAGAAATGATATTTTGTTTTTTCATTTACAGATGATGTTGGTTGTTTTTCAATCAAATCAATATCTTCGATACCAACAAACAAGTAATTAGCAGGAACAGAAGATGATGCATCAGTATCTGATGGGCCATGAGGATATAAAGCATTGTCAAAAAATTGAGTATTTAAATTTTCATAATAATTTGTTCCACCTTTAATATTGGTAGATTTATTAATATCAAAAGATTTATATGCTGTTTTAATTCTTCTAGTAATTGCGGTTGTAGAACCAGAAATTACGATGCTTTTACCTATATCATATGACATAAAATTATCCTTTTACGTTGCCGTACCTTCAAGTACAACTGCTTTATATTCTATTGTTGGAAACTTGTGTTTTATTTTGTTTCTTTTTAATACTGTCTCTTCTATAACTACGTGTAATTTATCATCAACTTGAGCAGAAACTGGAGTTATTTGGTTTAGGAAGATTCCCAAAGAAGAATCAAACCATTTATAGAATTCTATAAATTTATCCAAATCTGGTTCATTTTTTACTTTCTCATAAAACAATTGTCTTAAATGATTTAATTCCTTATATTGGTCACGATATTTATTATATACATTACCAACCAATTCATTAAACGTTAAGATGTTTGAGAACATATTAAGCATCTCTTGAGTAATTATCTGATACATACTTTTTTCAAAGACTACACGATAATCAGTTGGTTTTATTGTTCGTCCAAATACTAAATCCTCATAATCAAGTACATTAATTGTATCTGATGAATTAATCAATTCTGGGTCAACTATTTTATCTTGTACGATATAGTTGGTATCTACAATGTTTGTTTTGTTTGGATAAAAGAAATTACCTCTTGCTGGGTAGTTCTGGTATTTTATCTGCTCAAACCAAGATTCATATCTATTTGTCATCGTTTCGTTTGGATTATACGATAAATCAATAACATTAAAAGTTGCATCATTAAGCGATGGATTACCAGAACCATTATTGCTCGTTATAACTGATTCAAAATCCCAATGCAACAATAAAGATTGAATTTTTTCTATTTCTGTATTTGTTATAAGAGGGTTGTGAAGTGAATAATTTTTATTTGGTTCTTCAACACCGTAATTTTCTATATCTCTAGCATGAGATAGCAACTCAACTTCAGATAAATTAGCCAACCATACTTTAAAATCAGCAGCTTTTATATCTGTACGGTTTATAACCGAACCAGTAAAGTTTGTATGTTCTGAACCTACGTAGAATCTCTTATTTTCTTTTAGAAAATCATTTGCAGAAGAATAGTCTATACTTGACGACAAATTAAACTGCTCCAGAACCCTATTACCTAATATGTTATATCCATCAAAAAATAAGGTGTAATCTTCTCCAGAAGAACCAGATACAAATTCTGCATAAGGGCTTTTGTTGTTTGTTAACCTTACGGATACATTCCAATTTGTATTATTATATACATGATAAAATACGCTTGAAGTAAGTAAAGGTATTGGAGTAGGACCAGAAGAGCTTAATTGGAAATAACCAGTATCTGAATTTTCAGAAAGTTTTACAAATGTTACTTGAAAATTGCAGTTATCTGTCGTATTCCATGTTAAATCAGTTGGGTCACTAACAGCGGTATGAACACCGAACAAAGAGGAAGTTATAAAAGGAGCATTTCTAAAAGATTCTGCTGTTTCTATATTTTTTGGGAACAACATAGATGCTTCTACGGTTAATCCAAATAGCGATTCCTTGTCGTCCAATAGTGTACCAGAAACATAAGAATAATCTGTTATGCTATTTTGATGTTGATAAACGGTTCCTTCAAATCTTTCTGGAGAATTGAAGTCTAGTAATTTTTTCTTTTTGTAAGTTGTTTTTACAGAATCATCATAAGAAAACTCTGCATTATTTGCATACATATTGATTTTTATCAACTTTTCATCTATACCGTATGAATGAAGAAAATTACGATATGCTTTTTCTGTTCCTTTTGATTTATATATGGATATTAATGAATTATAGATATTTTGATAAATATGGTTCTTTAAATCATATAATTTTTCTTCAAAATTTCTAGTTTCATCACGATTCAACAGTTCTTCAAACAAAGTTGCATCAATAAATAAATCTGGCGTTATTAAGCCATTTGCTTCTAAAAGTTGATTTGAGAAGGAATATGGTTTTGACTCTTCGTTCAAGTCGCTATAATAATCTTTAATTTTATTAAGTTCTTTGATTTGTAGCATAGCAGTATCAAAGTAGGAACTTATAATTTGAAACAGCTTCTTTGCATGTTCGCCATTAGTCTCATCTTCTTCAATTATCCAAGATGGTAATGTGTGGAAAAGATACCCAGAATTATTAATATCATGATAAGAACCAGAGTCAATTAATTCTGTTTCAAGGTCAGAAACTAAACTATGGGTTGAGTAAATAATTGGGTCGCCAATCTCTTTTGTTGTATCACTAAAATATGTATTTATAGCAGAACCGCTGGTTCTATTTGCATTTGTATATCCTGTCCAAACACCATTTGATACGCGACCAGAATAGTCCAAAACTAAACTATCGATTGAGTCAGTTCCTACGATACCTTCGTTAAATTTAAAGTAGACACCGAGATTCGTGCTATAATCATCTGTGTTAGTGCCACCGTCTACATTGGTCCACCAATAGTGCCCAATGTGTTCCGATGTGCGTTTCATCTTCCAGAAGCGGAACTCGTCTAATGAGCCAGATAGTTTACCCCAACCAATCGATGGTCCGACCACACCAGATGGGGCAGTATATAAAGAACCCAAATTTGCTACCAAAGCTCCGTTCACTTCGTTTATTTGAGTACCAGTTAATACTGTATTTGTCAAAACTCCATCTACGTAAAATTTTGCTTGAATTTGAGATGAGGAATTGACTAGAGAAACAGCGTAATGATGCCAGTTTTCTAGTGACGAAGTTGTGAGATTGCTTATCTGCGCTTGATATACGCCACTAGTGCCAGATTGTACTGTTAATAAAAATGGAGTACCAGCACCAGTTAATTCAAGCGTTAATCTTGCATAGTCGCTAGATGAAGATACGTTGTTGTTCCATATATCTAGAATTACTTCTTTTTCTGTACTACCAGTAATAAAAGCTTCTTTTTTAAGCCAAAATTCTATGGTAGAGCCAGAATTTGATAAATCAAAACCAAGATTGCTTGTTCTGTTTAATGTGGAATCCCATTTGTTTGATAAATCAAACAAAGAAGATAAGGGCTTAAATTCTAAAGCTTCTGAACCAGTATTTGGGCCACCCTTGATAGTTATATATTGTTTAGTTGTTGGATTTCCATACCCAGAAACAGCAACGCTGGAAGTGGAACCCCAACCAGAAGGCGAAACGGAAACATAGCCAACTGCTTTTGGATATTTATTATCTAAAACATATTGGTCTAAATAAGAACATTCATTTACCCATTTTAATTTTTCTGACTTTGAGCCATCATATGGATAAGTGTTATAGATTCTTTGTACCGATTGTCTATAGTATTCTTCTGCCGAACCAAACATAGCAAAATTTGATGCAGTACTAAAATCAATTTTTGGTACAAACTTATCTTTTTGTATAGAGAATTGGTTTATGTAATCTTTTGATTCAATTACATTTTTTTCTATATTTTCTACTGTGTTTGTCGATACTACTCTTTGTGAAAATAGATTTTTAAGACTCATTCTCTACTACTCTAAAGTTAAAGCTTTGTTTTTGCTCTTTCCATGAATTAGATATAGAATCAAAAAATGCAAGATAAATTTGATATTTATAATCTGGTTCCAATATCGACATATCTAAATCAAAATAATTACCAGATACATCATAAGACAATACTGTGTGTAAATCCGAACCAGTTCCGTATCCAATTACCTCTGAATTATCCGAAGCTCTAACTATCTTGTACGAAGCACTTTCTATCGTTAGCGTTTCCACTTCTGAAGTGGCTACATTGTAAATAGTGGGGTTCCAATCTTTCTCGCGGATAAAAAATCTGAATCTAGCAGTTTCGGATGTTGTATATTTTGGTTTTCCATTTACTAGGGATAGGACGTAGTTCCTTGCAACACCATAATCTTGTGCTTCTTGTTGTACAACAGTAATTGAGCCAGTATGGAAGCAGGTTGTTAGTGAAGAATCAAACCATCTATCAAAAACCTCGCTTGCTGTTGTGCTTAATGCAAATGAAGCTGAATATACCCCTGTTGATGCCCAACCACCAGTTACGGGATTACTAGATGCAACAATAGCCGAGCCACTAACTGGGTCATCATAAACTCTAACATAAATATTGCCTGTACCGATAGATGGTATATTTCTTAATTGTCCTCTAACAATATTATACATATATATTGTATTGATATTTAAATCTGATGCAGAAGAGCTAGCGTAAAAAAGACCTCTATTGTCTTGTTTTGAGGAATTCCATCTTGCTTCAATTTTTGGGCGTTTAAAGAAATATTCTGTTCCTCTAGCAAAAAAACGTTTTGTATAATAAGACAATTGTTCGTCTTCGTATGAGGAACTTAATTTGATTAAGAATCCATGATTTGGTTTTGAGCCAGTTATCCATTGCTCTACCAAAGATGTAACATCAACTAGCACATCTTCTGTACCATCATTAAGCGACTGTGTGAAGGCTGGGGACGTATAAGAATCTCCACCAGCAGAAACCCAACTAGAAGTACCATCGACGCTTGAGGAGCTTCTGACGACCCAATTAGCCACACCATAGTCTGAATACTCTTCCATATCCAAACCAGTTCCCTCATCCCACGAACCAGAAGTAGCTAGTACTGACAATTTGTAGTTTTTTGGTACTGTAGTGTTATGTTTAGCATTATAAAGTCGTAGATAAAAATTAACATTACCAGAAGCAGGTATAAGATTTGATGTTCTATCAGAAGTTATTGAGTCTATTGGAAACTTAATCAAGATTCTAGAAAGTTCAGAGGAACCAGAAGTGGCTTGTCCAAAAATCTTAAATACTTCCAGAACATCTGATTCGCCCATGTTTCCACTAACACCACGGGTTAATAAGTTTGCTTTAAAAGCATTTGTTATTGTTGTATCTGCGCTAGCAGTATATTGTTTTATTGCCATTAGATTACTGTTCCTGTAATGTCAGATAGTGGATATTTAACTTCAAATATAACGTTTAATGGTGCGATTGTTTTTAAACCATCGGCGGTCGTATTACCAATAACATCATAAGAGATTGGAGAATAGAGATTACCAACCTTATTGGTAACTTCTACATTAACTGTGTCAACTACACCATCGATTTGATTTAAAGTCTGATATATTGATGATATATCAAAATCTTCACCAACTTCTTGTTTCATAGAAAATTTACCAGCTAGTGTTGCAACACAGACATTCAATAATTCTGTTTTATTAACACCAACATCTGCTTTGACTGTAAATTTGATTCCTAGATTTATGATTTTTGCGTCATAGATATCGACTGTATCGTTTATTAATTTAAAGTTAGATAACCAAGTCTTTAAATTGTTCTTTACAACAGTATTTGAAGTTATCAACTCTAGATTAGAATTTTCAGAAATAACATAGATATTTAGATTTCTTTTTTGTGATTGCGGGTCTTGTATTACGTTTGTGCGCTTAATTGAACCATATTTAGTTGGCATTGCATATATTAAAGCTAAATAATCTTGTTTTGAGACTGCTCTATTTTGCGCTGCATAATAAGATAGGGTACGTATCTTTATTTCATCAACAGATGGATAACTTACTTCACCAACGAATGGAGCATCATTTGTAACTTCTAAAGATGTTCTAGTTTCAACAACGGATGATTGATTTAGACTTAAGATATCATTAAATCTAAAACTAGTTTCTCTTGTTATATTTAAAGAATTAACTGGTATATTGCCATTATTTTGTGATAATTCGCGATAAACAACGGTAATAGTTGTATTAGCTGGGCCTACACCAAACTTATCTGTCTTTATAATGTCTGAAGGGTCAAAACTAATATCAGATACGTAATCTTTTGCATTTAATTGCAATACTACCTTTGATGGGTCTTCAAATGTATTAGAGTCTGCTGATAGTTCAGAGTCTGAACCAAAACCAAATTGTATATAAGTGTTATTTGAGGTTCTCTCAACTGTAAATCTTCTTGGTACTGGTACAACCTTAAGTATGTTTTTTACTAAATCTTGGTTATCGCCAGTATTTTTTATATCTTTATAAATTACATCTTGTGATAGGTTTTCGACCTCATAGTACTCATGACCCTCGGAATCGATAACAGAAATTATTTCTACTATATCTTTAGATTCTAAATTTAATCTTCTAAATTTTTTGAATGCATCAATTGTAAATGTAAGTCTTTTAATTTGACCAGACATTACACTTCCATATGCTTTTATTGCAAATTTAGTTGGCACACCAGTAGTAGAGTTAACTCTTGCCACTACAATTGGATTTGTTGAATCACCAAAATTTACATCATCTAAAAGTGAAAAGACTTCACCATTCACGGCTGTAAAAGTTGAACCTTTTTCCAATACTGGCGCATAACTTAAATCTGGTGTACCATATAGGGTTGCTGGTATTAAAATATAAAAGGTAGCTGTTCCAAATGTTGAGCTGCGTCCTTGGTGTTTATATCCAAATTGACGGGCTAATCTTATTACGTTTTCTGATTCTGTTGCAGTATTTAAAAAACTTTCATTTGTTTGATAATCGAGATAGAAAGAAAGTATGTCACCGACATAGGACACGGAATCCAACATTAAAGAACCAAAAGAGGCTTCTCTGAAGTCTTGTAATGTATCTGGATAATAACGTTTGGCATATTCCAACAAATCAGTCTTAATACTTTGGAAATCTCTTGAGGTATATTTAACGGGTACTTTCTTCAGTTTCATTGTAAAAGATTATCCTTGATTGTTCATAGTTATTGATAAAATATCAGAAATTCCAGTAGTTGGAACAGTATAATAAATACTTAATTGTAGCGCATTTTCATAATAATCATTTGGCAAATTAGAAACTAAATCACTTATTAATATTTTTTGAATATTAACAAATGGCATGTATATGCTAACTTGACTTCTTATCTTTCCTTCAATGCTAGCATAAGTAGATGATGTTTTGTTTTCAAATATATATCTCTTTATCCCAACCCCAAAATTTGGAATCATAATTCTTTCGCCGGGATTTGTTAATACAAGCATTTTTAAATTTTGCTTGACAACATCGTTTATTTCTGTATTTGAAGTATATGGGCCATATGCTTGATTATAATCAAGTGGCAATTTTGGTGCATAATTAGGCATTCAAAATATTTAGTTTCAAAACATAAAAATGCTCTAACATTCTGATGGATAAGGGTTTTCTATGTTATCATCTTTTGGAAAATCTAATTTATATTTTGTTAACAAATCAATTCTCTTTAATTTTATATTTGCTAATGCAATAGAAGATTGAATTGTATCAATTATTAGATATGGAATACCCATGCTTGCTGTTATAGGAGGACCATAAGACCACAGAGTAGGCCAGTTTACAGGCCATAACGCCAAAACAAATGGTAATATTGGTAAATCAACTTTTTGCCCAGCAGCAGCGGAGGCACCAATTTCTACCAGATTTCTTATTTGATTTGTTACTGAAATATTTGGGTCAAATCTCTCTGCTAACAGTTTTATGATTGTGAGAGGAGCTTCTACGATAAATCTGGCAAGTAATTCTTTTAGATAATCAAAGTCTGGTAAATTTAAGGCATTATTTGCCGCATCAGTTGATGTATAACAATTGTTGTCTTCTGCTTTTGGATTTGTTGTTGCTAACAATTGAAATATCAAATCTCTTATGGTTTTTGAAGTTATTTTGAATATTGAAATGCTTTCATATGAATTTTTAGCATATACCATAACTTCATTAATATGATTAAGTGATAAATATTTAGAAGAATTGAAGCAAAAATGAGTTAAAATCTTGTATTTATCGTTAGTATTTAAACGTGCAACCAATTCATCTCTTACTTCGTAAAATTCTTGGTTATTTTGTAGTTTTATAGAACTTACTAGTTGCTCATAATAGCGGCCTTCTTGATTCATTACTATAAAAATGGCTGCATAAGCTCTATCTTCTTTGTTTGCAGATAAAGAAATACCACCACGAAGTTTTTCTCTCTTATCATCTAGATAGCAAGCAACGAGATTGAACCCTTGAGGATTTATATCATCTGTAATCATGGTTGAAACCATAAAGTTATCAAATGTTGCTGGTTGCTGTCTTTTGAGCATAAAGAATGCACTTCTGAACGATTTTAACAATCCCATAAATTCTTTTTTAATAAAATATCTATATTTAAAATCTATGCTAAAATCTTCAAAATCATTATTATATTCTTGATTGGTTATTGGGTCGTATATGGAATAATCATTAATTTCATATTCTGTTTTGAATTTAGAATTTATTTCGATATTCATTACAGAGGTAAAATCTTGTCTTCTACTTGTAAAGTCTTCAATTTCGTTTTTCAATGTTTGCAAAGTAAATTCAATAAATGAATCATCATGTTTAACAAGTTCATATGGGTCAAAATGATATAAAAATGCCATATTCTTAATAACGTTCTTTATTACGTGAACTTTGATGAATAGTCTTGTCATTTCACCTATTAAGGCTGAAGCTGCTGGACTAATATCTGTTTCAAATGATTCCAGAGTTAGTGAACATGGGTCATTAAGAAACTTGTTTAGATATTGGTCTTTTTCATACTTTACGCGCAACAAACCTTCTGTAAAATATAAGTCAGAAAAAGACTCATAATCGGATTTTTGTAAAGCAGATAGGTTGAAGTTATGAAGTTTTTCTGATAAAGCCAAGGCAAAATGTGGATGTGCTGCATAAGCTTCTTCGGTTGTTGTAAAACTGTCTTTTGCCAATTCAACAAAAACTTGCTCTTGTGTTGAACGACCATTTAAAATAATATCCGTTGTTTCTAGAATATCATCAACAATAGATTTAATTTCTGTGCTTACTGGTCTAAATGGTCCTTCAGATTGTTCAAAATTACTAAAAAACTTTTTTGCTGATTCTACAGAATCAAGTTCTTGTTGATTTAAGTTTCTAAACTCACCATTTATCTCAAACTTAACATTGTTAAATTTTTCTAAATCAAATAGTGTACTAGAGTTTTCATTAATATTGATTAATGAATTTTCAGTCAAAAATCCCGCTGGTGTATTTGGGTTTTTTAATACCAATTCTGTCAAAGAATCTATTTTATAGCTCTTATAAGCATTAGCAACTAAATTATTGTTGGTATTTACTCCATATTGTAGTCCATATTGCTCTTTAGAAAAACTACTATTTGCTTCTTCTTCGCTTACGGAAGAAGAAAGTGGATTGATTCTCTGCTTGTAGTCTACAACGATACCAACAATATAATCAGTATCTGTACTGTATAATTCTGCATGTGCTTTTGGTGTTTCTAAAATCTTGGAATAATCACCAAAATAATAATCATCTGATGGGGATGGAAAATTTTCAATTGTTGTTTTGTTTAATCTACTACTTCTATTAGCAACATCTGAATCTACAACAACAAATGATTTGTTACCTCCTTCCACTTCTTGAATAAATAGAGGATTTATTGTAGGTTCGTTTATGACTTCAGAATTACCATCAGCAGTCATTCTGGTATAGCTATTCCTAATCTTTTTAATATAACGTCTTTTGGTTGCAAATTTTATATTATTTTCTACTGTCTTTTGTGAATCTAACAAATAGCTTTCGTTTATCTTGCTATAAACTGTATTAGCAAGCACTTTATTAGAATAAACGATTTCATCAAAGTCAGAAAGCTTAAACTTACCGGGCTTGCCACCAGAACAAAGTAAATTTGTTGTAACATTGTTGAAAATTGAATCTGGATTTTCTTTTAAATTAGAAATTAGCTCTGCAATTCTAAATATTTTATCTTTTAAACGTTTGCTGTCTGCATCAAGTGCTTCTTTTACCTGTGCTTCTGTTAAGCCTCTGGCTTCTAGCAATTGTTGTTTTACTTTAGTAAGGTCGTTAAAATTACATAAATTATCAAAAGATTCTGGCTCAACCATACACATTGTAGGATTTATATAATTTCCTATTGTGGAAAACAAATCAATTATCTTTTCTTCGGTATCTAAAACAGAAGAAAGTGTTGGATATTCAAAATCAAGTATTTCTCTTACCTTGTTTAATGTGGATTGTGAGGCATTTCCATTTAACAATTGGCACATTTCTTTGGAGGATAGCGATTGAGAAACCGAACCTAAAAACTCACCAGCAGGTCTTATTGTTCTTATAGCGGGTGTACAATCCTCGCCTGTTGCACCAATATAATTTCCTGTTCCAAAATCTATATCAAATTTTTCAAATATGTTTGTTAATATATCTATTGTTAAATTAAATCCACCAAAGATTTTAGCACCTAACAAATTCAAAAATGTGTTGTTAAGTGCTTGTTCGACTTGATTGCCAAACCCAATATCCAACTCAAATTCACATAAATCAATAACTACTGTCAATAAATCTGACAATATTGAAAACATTATGTCAATAAAGATTTGAACAAACATATCTGCTATTTTTTCAATATTTTTGTCTAAATCAAAATCAAACTTAATCTTGAAAGGCTTTAAATCAAATTTTGGTAAATTACACAAGAAGCTTGTTATGCTGTTGGCTAGTTGGGCTGGTGTTACAGTACCATTTAACCCTTCTTCTATTTTACAAGCAGTAAGGGCCGCTAGAGCGGGACTAATTTTTTCACTTATAGCATTAATCTGCTTGCTATCTAAAGATATTGTACCTTTAGTAACTTCTTGCTCTAATGCATTGTTAATTTTTTCTTGTAATTCTTTTTCTGTATTACTAGATTCAAGAATTTTGAAAACTTCTTCAATTACCGCATCTTGTATAAATCTATTATTTGGAACGTCTGTAAAGCAGCTATCTATACTCATTTTAGGATACCATGTAGTTAATTAATGTCTCGACTAATTGTTCGTAAGTTTGTTTTCGTGCAACTTTCAATTTATCTGGTGTTTGTTCAAACTTTTCAATTAATCTAACAATTTGTTGTCTATCTAATGCCTTATCTTTAAGTATCTGTGTGAACAAGATTCTCTTTTCATCAGATGTTAAAAATGGTATTACTTCGTTTTTTTGTTCTTTATAGGTAAAGGATAAATCTAGATTAGTATTTGAAGAAATTTCAACAACTGGCAATAGCTGACCCAAACATTCAAACGATGCCGAAGAGAGTTCACATAGCTTTATTTCTTTTAATTTCTCAACAACATTGTCCATACTAAAGTTTGCAAGATATTGCTTGATTCCATCTTTAGTTAAAACTTTATTTCCTGCAAAAATGACTATATTTTTTCTAAAGTTATGAATCAAAGCCTTTTGAGCTTCCATCATCCTATCTTCTGCATCCATCTTCTTTTTATCTTGAAATCCAGAATAAGCAAGATTCATATTTATTTTTAATTTTACTTCTAGGTCTTTTTGTGTTAATACGTCTGGATTTGATATAAAGTATGATTGTAAATTTCCATTAATATAATCATTAAATTTATTTAATGGATTTTCCATAGGCGTCACATTTTGTCTTGGATAATAGAATCTATTTAGAAATTCATACCAAGGAGTATCGCAGTATCTAATTTCGCTTAACATATCTAAATTTGTTATCATATACATTATCGTAGGATTGTTAAATGGTGCTGTCTTCTTTAGTTGAGAAAGCCCAATTTTTACATATTCACATCTCCTAGTGTCGCAATAAGAAGCATTTTGCATTCTATAGCAATTATCTATTGTAAATTCAACAAAACCACGTTTATTGAGTGTTTTTATATCATTTTGCTTAAAATATGATTCTAATATTTCTCTAAATCTTTTTAACCATTTAGCATCATTAGATAAATTGATATTTTTTATTTTAACATTATAAAACAAAATATCTGATTGATACTGGTCAAGAAGACTAGAGAGTTTATCTATCTTAACTGCTACATCCTTAAGGTAGTAGCCACCAGTAGAAAACGAAGTGGAAGTATCCAACTCTTTCATTTGCATGGCTTCTACATATTTTCTAGGTATAGCTATTTGACATTTAATTCTAATATTTGGTTCAAATGGAACATAATATTGAATAAACTCTGCAAATTTATAATAATTTAATACTGTATTTATTACTTGAGCAGTATTTTGTTTATAATAATATTCAAGTATTTTACTAATACCATCGCGAATTGATTCTTGTTTAAGTAGCTCAAGTTGGTCAAAAGTTTTGTAATTACTTATTACAGTAATATAGTATTTTTGGTCTTTTTTGTTTAAAAATGGAATATTAACGGTATTATACCAATCATCTGGTGGTATATAATTGTTATCATATTCGCTATTTGGTATGCATACTTTAGGAGCAAATTCTTTAGTATTATTTAAAGGAAACACCACCGATGAATCAACCTTGTATACTGAACCATAGTGACGAATTACAGAGGCATCTTCAATTCTTACCAAGTGATAAGAGCAATCACTACCAACCCCATCATCTATTACGGTTACAGTTGTGTTGTTGGGTATATTCGTATACCTAACTGTTTCTGTGACATATAAATCAATTGGATTTGATGAACTTAAAAAGTGAGTTGCCATTTTTATCCTTAATTTAGCTTGTGATAAGAGCTTAATATTGAATCACTTGAAATTGACTTCATACTTGCTTTTGTAACAGCGGTATTTATTTGTCTATCAATTTCTGATTTAGTAATTACATCAATATCCTTAACCAATTTATCTATGATACCAGAAAATAATGCAGGGTCTGGTGTGTTTGGAAATACGTTTAAATGCATGTGATTAGAGATTTTAGTATCCCACACAATTTGCTGGATTATGTGACTCGTTAATCTTACATTTAGTTTATTTATGTGTGAGATAATATCGTTTAGTGTGTTTACAAGATTGTTTCCCAAAACCATAGGCTGCATACGTCCACCGCCTGTGTGTATCAGTTCTATTCCATCTTCTGGTACAGAAGATTGTGGATTATCAGTATCAAGTATGCTTCCAGCTATCATTTTTATACCAGTTCTACCTAGTACTCTTATTGAATCCGCTTTTGTAATAACAGATGATAAAATATGAGATTCATCTGTTATATAGGTGCCATATTTGCTGATACCAAATGCAGCATCCACATTTAAGCCTTCTGTTATATACACTCTTGCTTTATCGTGAATGAAATCTGGATTTATCCCTACAGAATCTACATGTTTATTTCTCTGTACTTCTGGGTCTGGGTTATATCCAAGTCCTACACATAAATCAATTGAATTTGCCAAGTGGTATGTTCCAGATATGGCTGAACCACCAGAATTTCTAATGTGCTCTCTATCTTTTCCGATTATAATAAATGAGTTTTTTCCATTTCCAATCAAGGTTTCGTTTTCTGCACGAATTCTAACCAATTGATTATCTAAAATAGAATTTTTTGCACCAATTCCAATATTGTTCTGTACTTGAGATGCATCTAGGCTTTCAAAAGCTACTCTTCTGGATTCAGAAGAATCTCTTATTGCATCGTGATGTGGTCTAAATCTTTTAAATAAATTCATATTATCCGCCAGTTAACATTCTATTATAATCTGCATTTTTATTAGCAGAAGAAACTAAATCTAAACCACCAGCATAATCCCCACTTGCAAAGCGTTCTGCTGCGCTTGTATAAGTTGTCTCAAATGCTTGTTCTGTTGGTGCTTGACTACCATCAAAAGAGTAGTATTGTTCTTGTAATTTTGCATTTTCTATTTCTGTAGTTGTACATCTTTGGTTACCCTTGGTTTGGCTACCCCAACCCACAACAGAATAAGGGTCAAAAACTCCATCGTCACAATGTAGCTCAAAATGTAAGTGTGGACCAGTTGATAATATTATACCATTTGATTTACCAGAACCTATGACATAAGGACTATCACCACCACCCATATATCCTACTAAATCACCTGTTTTTACATCCTGTCCACTTTTTACAACAATTCTAGTCAAGTGAAGATACACAGAATGATATGTACCAGACTTTAATTCTACTTCATTACCAGTACCATCTTTTACAACAGAAATTTTTCTATTTTTTGGTGGGTTAACAATACTGTGTGAAATCTTTAATGCACCCATAGCTAAATTTTGTTGATTATTAAGGTTTCCACCAGCTCTTTCTTTGTCAAGGGATGCTGCATTTTCACTAACTACTTTCCCGTCATAAACAGCATAAATAGGCGTATTTACTGCTTTAGCTAAATCGATACCAGCATGAAATTTTTCACTTCCTTTCTTTGGACCTGCGGGGGCGGTTCTCATACCAAAACCACTAGTTAGTATACCATCGCATGGCTCTGCAAAATATGAGAAATCTGTATCGACAGATGCAGAGCAGTTTTGATTTTGTGATATAGATGCAGTACTAGATAAAGGAATGCCATTAGCATACGCATTTAATGCGGTAGCAGCAGTTTCAATTGTTTGTGCAATTGTTCCTAAAGTATCTAGTGGGAAAAAATCATCAAAAGAATCATTTTTTGAATATTGACCACTAACAATGTCGTTGGGTTTGAGGCCAGATATTAATGCAGAATCTTTTACATAAGTTACTGTTGAGAATGCTTTTTCAAAAAATTCTCTATCTGGTGAATTTGCATAATCTTCTGGTGCTGGCTCAAATCCATTTGTTTCTTCTGAATAGTGATACAATAATGCTCCGTTTTCTCCGTCTTCTCCAAGACCAATTATATCAGCTAAATAAGAAGCCAAAGATGTGGCTGGCGGTTTAACATTCAACTCTGTTTTTACAACCTGTTGTCTAACAATGTTTGGCTTATTTTCGTGATATGATAATTCTTCTGCCAATCTGGCTGGGTTGATATCCTCCCTTCGTCCTGTTGGATTGTAGTTATTAGAGGATATGGAGCGTCTAGAAGAGTTGGTTACTGGTTTTGTAGCCATTATGAATCCTTTCTTATTTGTTCATATATATCTTCTTTATCTTCATCTGTAAGAGAGCCATACTCTCTTGTTTCTCTCTTTAAAGCAATAGCAGCTAGCTTAACTAGCTGCTCATTTGAACGCTGGAGAGATTCGACATACTTTGCAGCTACATGACCAGCTTCAGAGTGTCTATGTTCATCTTTACCAATATAGACCATTACATCGTTAAGTAAGGTTGTCGTTACTTCACGGTCTTTTTCTATATTGGATATTGCTTGCTTAATATAATTATCGACTTTGCTCATGTAATAAATAGGAAAGGATTAGATTTTTCCTGCATCCCAATCTTGTTTAAAATCACGATACTTCTCTTTTACCTTATTTAAATTTGTAACTATCTGTTTCGTATTAAGACCAGTTATTTCTCTTATATAAAGATATACTGCTTTTTTATTAAAAATCTCAATATTATTGGCATCTTTCATCAAGATAGTGATTGCTTTTACAACCTTCTCTTCATTTGGTTTAAGGTCTAAACTTTCCCA
>JACCDO011994971.1_pt1 | contig 23846 bp, 16 predicted proteins | sample 7446101 | NCBI WGS metagenome assembly JACCDO01 (sample SAMN15323440, study PRJNA562643) | freshwater metagenome | isolation source: river surface water | place: USA:Blue River Watershed | collected 2017-08-16
ATATATATATATATATATATATATGTCACGTACTCTTGGTAAAGGAAGATTATGTAATCAAATTATAATGAATTTAGCAGTCAGTATTATTGCAGAAAAACATAATTTATATGTAGACTATTGTGCAAAAAATGAAATTAAAAATTTTGGAATTAATTTATTTATTGGTGAAAATAAATATGATAATACAATTAAATTAACAGATAGTAATTATTTTGAAATATTAAATACAGATAAATTATTGAGTAATATTGATCCAAATAATGATTATTTTCAAACAAAAGAAATAACAAATATGTTATATAATTATTTGCATACTGAATTAATAAAAGAAAATATAATAAATTCAAATTCATTTAAAAATAGATACAATAATAATAATGACTTATTTATTCATATTAGATTAACCGATGTAGAAAGACATAATCCAGGATTAGAATATTATAAAAACGCAATTGAAAAGAATAATTATGATAATATTTATATTTGTAGTGACAATTTAAATCATCATATAATACAAAGTATTAAAAATTTATTTTCAAATGTAAAATGTTTAAATTTAAATCCACAATATACTATACAATTTGGTAGCACTTGTAAAAATATAATATTATCTCATGGAAGTTTTTCTGCATTTATAGGATATTTAGGATATTATTCTAATATATATTATCCAGAATATGAAGAAAATAAAATATGGTATGGTGATATGTTTTCAATTGATGGTTGGAATATGGTCAAAAAATAAAAGGCCAAATAAAACTACTATGATTATCTATTATTTAAACTCTTTAATTTTGATTTATTAAAGATATAATACCTAAATTAGCATTTTTGGTCTTCTATAAATTGTATTTAAACAATTTCATGATACATTTTTTTGCTTGAATATTACTTTGATTTATTTAAAGCATTTAATAGCTCTTTGCCATTCTAAAATATTTTACTCATATATTTATTATAATATAAAATTTATAGTATAAACATAAAAAATTTGATAAATAAAAATTTAAAGACTAAATAATATATATAATAAAATGCCGCCAAAAGCTAAAGTAAATATCAAAAAAGAAGATAATAAAAATAAAAAAAAAGATAATAAAACAATAGAAGAAGCATCATTAAAATCATCAGATGATGGAGATTCATTGGATGATGATGATTATGAATCGGAAGATTATACTGAAGAAATGAGTGAAACTGAAGAATTAACAGAAGAAATTACAGAAGAACCAGAATCTGATGAAAATGTGAGCGAAGATGAAGAAGCTGTAACTGAAGAAGAACCTGAAAAATCTGCATCAGAAGCAGAAGATGATGGTGATGAAGAAGCTTGTATGTATAAAAAAGCAAAAGTCAAAAATTTTGATGATGAAGCTGAAGAAGAAGATGTAGAATTAGTTTACGATGATGATAATTTAAAATTTGATGAAATAGTAAAACCAGAAGATAGAATTACAAAACCATATATGACAATTTTTGAAAGAGTTCGTCTATTGGGTGATAGAGCTAAACAATTATCACTCGGCGCCAAGCCAATGATAAAAGGATTAGAAACAATGAATCCGAAGGAAATTGCTAAACTTGAATTAGAGAAAGGTGTTATTCCTCTAATTATAGAAAGAGTATTACCAAATGGAAAAAAAGAAAGATGGCATACGAATGAGCTTTTAATTATAAATTAAATTTTAATAACTTTATCTGCAATAATTTTTTGATTTTGTTTTGCTAAATTTTCTAATGATTTATTTTTAATTGTATTATATTCAGTACAATTATGTGTTTCTAAATGTCTATGAAGTGCACAAAAATTACCACCACATTGGCAAGAAAATCCTAATATACCTGTTTTTTTATTACACATTCTACATTTATTAGTAATTTGTTTTTCTTGTTTAATAATTGGTTCATTATTAATAGTATTATTTAATACTATTTTTGTTTCACTATTTTGTATTTTAACATTCGCCAATGATTTGACAATTTGATCTAAAACTATTTGTGCAGACATATTTATTAATTGAATATATATTATTTTTATTATATATTCAATTTTTAATAATCTCCACTGTCATAAACAGGGCATTTCTTTGTCATATATAAAATTAATATGATACAACATATACAGCATGTAAAAAATAACATTCCACCTAATACTTGTGCTATTAATGGATTATTCCAACCAGTTGTTGGGCAATTTTCAGGTGCAACGTCGGCAAATTTTTCTTTACTTAAAATCATTATATATAAAATATGATTATATATTTTTTATTTTTAATTATTTTTTCTTTCCACTAACTTTAATTTTTTTTTCTGATTCTACTGCTTTTTCTTTAATTTTTTTTTCTGATTCTACTGCTTTTTCTTTAATTTTTTTTTCTGATTCTATTATTTTTTCTTTTACTTCTTTTTTAGATTCAGTTTTAGGTAATTCTTCTTTTACAGTCTTGTCTTTCTTTTTATATCTATTAGCTTTACTTTCTAATCCTAATTTAATTAATTCTTGTACTTTATCAAATGTTAGTTTTTTAATTTCTTCATCAGACAAACTTTTAACAGTAACTCGTAATGGTTTACTTTTAACTTTTTTAGATGTATCTACTACATTAATATATTTACCATATTGTCCATCTAATATAGAATATCTTGTTTTCCCCTCAAGATGTTCCCAGAATACATTTTTTCTTTTATTTTTTAAAACACTAATTGCTTCTTCTAATGTTACATTTTCTTTGTCTTTAATTTTAAGTTCCTCTGGTAAATTTTCTAATGGTGCTTTTACATCTCCCCATTTCAAATATAATCCAAATTTACCTTTATTAACACTAACAAGTAATCCTTCGTGTTTTCCTAAATCTTTGGGATATTCTAATAATTTTAAAGCCTGATCTAAAGTAATTGTATCTCTTGTTAATGGTTCTTTGATAGGAGCATATATTGCCTTACTTTTACTTGTTGCCATTTTAATTACTGGTCCAAATCTTGCAATAGTTGCAGAAATTTCATGTCCTAATTCAGGGTGTGTTCCCAATACTCTGGTCATATCTGATTTTACTGTAGATTTACTTTCTAATAATGTTTCTACTGTAGGATGAAATTTCTTATAAAATGCATCTAAAACTTTTGTCCAAGTTTTATCTCCTTCTGCTATTTTATCTAAAGAATCTTCCATTGATGCAGTAAATTTATAATCAACTATATCAGAAAAGTTTTTAATTAAAAATTCAGTTACTAATATTCCTAAATTTGTTGGTATTAATTTATTATTTTCTTTTCCAATAACAATTTTATTTTTAGTTTCATTTAATTTAGAAATACCATTCCAACTAATTACCAATGAATCCTTTTCTTTTCCATCTACATTACCCATTGTAACATATCCTCTATCTTGAATAGTTGTTATAATCGCACCATAAGTACTAGGTCTACCAATATTTAAATTTTTTGGATCTAATTTATTAACTAATGTAGCTTCACTATATCTAAGAGGAGGTTTTTGATATTCTTGAATTGATGTTATATTATTGACTGCTAGTTTTGTACCAACTTTCGGAACTTTTATATCAATAATTGTATCTTCATCTAGTTCTTCTTCATCGTCATTCTTATCATCTTTATCTTGATTTTTAAGATTATATACAATTAAAAATCCAGGAAAATCAATCGTATTTATCTGTGAAATAAAACTATAATCTTTTGCTTTATTACCTTCTATATGTATATCTGTAACTTTAATTTTTGCAGGTTGCATTTGTGAAGCAACAGTTCTTTTCCAAATTAAATCATATAATCTAACTTCATCTGTACCAATTTTTTCTTTACTACCTACTTTAATAAATTCTGTATTTACATCAGTTGGTCTACAAGCTTCATGAGCTTCTTGTGTATTTTTTGATTTAGATTCATAATTGAGAAATCTATAATATTCTTTACCATATTTTTTAGTAACAAATTTAGAAATGTTATCTAATGCTTCAGCTGATAAATTTACTGAATCTGTTCTCATATATGTAATATAACCAGCTTCATATAATTTTTGTGCTGCAGCATTTGTTCTCTTAACTGAAAATCCTAATTTTCTTGATGACTCTTGAACTAATGTTGATGTAGTAAAAGGTGGCGAAGGTTGTCTAATACTATCTTTTTCTATAATATTACTAATTGCAAATTCTGATTTCATAAAAAGTGCCATTAAATCTCTAGCATTTTTCTCAGTTTCTAATTTGGCTTTTTCTAATTTAACTTCTTCAGTTTTCTTTTTCTTTATCTTTTCATAAAGAACAGAATTAAGTAATTTATTTTTTGTAACAGCAAATGTTCCATTAAACTTAAAATAGTTAGAGTCTCCTTTATCCATAAATGTTTTAATTTCATTTTCTTTATCTATCAGAAGTCTAGTTACTACACTTTGTACACGCCCTGCTGATAAAGAAGCACCTATACTTTTCCATAAAATTGGAGAAATTTCAAATCCGATAATCCTGTCTAAAATTCTCCTTGATTTTTGTGCATCAACTAAATTCATATCAATAGTTCTTGGATTTTTAATTGCTTTTTCTAATTCTGTTTTTGTAATAGAATTAAAAGTAATTCTTTTGGCATTTTTAGTATTTAATTTTAATACATTTGCTACACTCCAAGCGATCATTTCACCTTCTCTGTCTTCATCTGCTGCTAATAAAATCTCATCTGCTTTTTTTGCTGCTCTTTTTAAATCATTAACAGTATCTGTTTTATCTTTTATTTTACTACCACCAATAGAACCCATAATATAATATGATGGTTCAAAATTGTTTTTTAAATCAACAGACATTTGTTTTGGATGTAAATCTAAAATATGTCCAATTGAAGCCATTACAATATAATCATCACCTAATATACTTTGAAGTTTTTTAATTTTACCAGGTGATTCTACTATTACTAAAGTTTTTCCCATATATTTATATATACTATGATTTATTTAAATGAATATTCATTTTTTTATATTAATCCATGAACAAATATATTTAAATTTTTCTTATCAAATACTTGATTAATAGTTTTATTTATATGGGTAAGAGTAATTTTATTAAGATTAGATATACTATCTTTTAATTTATGTAATTCTAATAAACCAAAATGATTTAATATATCAAGTGGATTTTCTATATTAAACATATAATGTGTTTCTCTTATTTTTTTACTTTTATTTAATTCTTCTTGTGTTATTCCATTTTTTAAATTTTGCATTTCCTCTAAAATTGCATTTATACATTCTTTTGTTCTTTTTGGATCTACGCCTACATTGATAATAAATATACCTTCATGTAAATAACTTAGATTATAAGAATAATTATAATAAGTTATTCCAAGTTTATTTCGTAATAATTTAAAAAATCTAGAAGAACAACCACTTGATAAAATATCGGCTATTATATCATAATGTAATTGTTTTTCTGAGAACATATCTGTTGTTCTATAAGTAATCATAATATTCGATTGTGAAATATATTTATCTTTTATTAAATGTAATTTCGGATCAGTTTGAATTATTTCTATAGGTGTTTCTAATATGTATTGTTTTTTGTCAATATAATTATATCCTAAATTCTTTTTAATATTATTATATGCCTTTTTTTCATCAAAATTACCAGCCATTACAAATACAGTATTTGGTGGAACATAATATTTTTTAAAATATGATTCTAAATCACTTTTTCTAAATGATTTAATATTTTTTAGCGTACCTATAATTGGTAGTTTTAAATTAGAATTTTTAAATACTTTTTTATTAATTTCATCATTTATCATTTCATCAGAATCATCTCTTAACATATTAAGTTCTTCTATTATGACACCTTTTTCATTTTCAATATCTTGTTTTTTAAAAGATGGATTTTTATAAATATTTGATATTATATCTATAAATTCATTTGAATCTTTTTTAGAACCATATAAATAATAATGTGTGCTTTCATATGATGTTTCTGCATTATATTTTGCTCCTAAACAATCTAATCTTTCAACAAGTTCTTTATCTTTGAATAGCATGTGTTCTAAAAAATGAGAAATACCATTATTTTGTTTGTTTTCGTATCTTGAACCAACCTGTACAAATATACCTACTGCGACAGACTCAAATTTTTTATTAGGTAATAATAATATTCTTAATCCATTTTGTAATGTTTTTCTTATTATTTTTGAATTCATTTATAATTAATTAATAAAAAAAATTTAATCAAAGTTAAAATTTTGAGGAATAAACTGATTAATAATTCCACAAATTTGTCCATACATACTATAAGGGTCTGGATTTGATTTATAGTTATAATATTCATACATATAATCTTTCTTATCAAAAAATAGAACTATATTTTCAAATTCAATATCAGTAATTACCGAAAGTCTTTCAATTGTATCGTTTAAATCAGTATCAACGCGTTGTTGTATGTTACAAAAATTATGTGTTCGTGCTAAATATTCATTCTCACGAAATTCAAATCCAGATTTATTTTCTGATAAATTTTTTCTATGAGAAAGCATTCTACGATATTCTGTTAATACACAATTCTTAAAACAGATTATATTCCTGGCAAATGCAATTTCTATTTGTTTACACTTAATTTCATTTAAGTTACTATTATCAGTTAATAGTTTATGATAACTGGTTGCCAATTCATTTTTCTCAAAATTATATGGATTAAATGCTGTCAAATAGCCTTTATGTGTTTCAGTAATATATTGATTATATTGGTTTGTCAGATCAACATAACATCCACCATCAATACGTGTAGGTAATCCAAAGAAAATATGATCCTTATCTTTTCCAATTAAATTATCATATTGACAAGCTAAATTATATAAATTCCGTCCAGTATATTCCATTAAGATAACAAACCACTTGTCGATCATTGCGATATTAATAAGAAATGAAATTTGTCTTTCAATAGAAACTGCATTTTCTGTCTTATATCTAATATCATATTCATCATAATAGATATAATTTTTAAACTCCAAGAGAGTTATATTATCTATGCGATTTTCATAAATATTTTGGTATTCCATATTCTGGTGCCATTTATCATCATATGGATTTTGCATACCGTCACTAATTTTTCTCGCAACTGTAAATGGTGGAGATTCCATCATTGGATCAATTAATACAATATAGATTTTATGATTTGAATGTTCTTTTTTAATATTTCGCAAAAATAATGGATATTGTTGATCATGTTCTACTTCGATAACTAATTGACCATTAATTACTCGCTTCATATGCGCTGCTGAACCAACAGCAATATAGACAATTTTACGATCACGGCCAATTTGGTCATTGTAAATATAGGTAACAAAATCTTGAATATTAAGTTGTGCCATTTTTTATATAATTTTATGTATATATATTCTTATTTTTTTCAACTTTTTTAATAAAAATTGATTTAAATAATTTCTAGTATAATAAAATATATAAAATGTCTGTAATACCTCAACTTTTACCCTTAGAATTAAATTCAGAAGAAAGAAAAAAAAAGGTACTTGGTAATATAATTAAAATGTTAACAAATAGAAAACTTTTAAAGACAGAAAATTTAAATGATAATATTAAAAGTCTTTTACAACAAGAATCAGATAATGAAATTTATAAAATTAAACTTGAAAATCCTGAAGCTTATTATGATAAATCAGTTGGCAATATCTATTATGTCAAATTACTTCACCAAAAAATTACAGGTGTATCTAAAAATTCAAATATTGGTGATTTTATATACTCACTCAAGAATGCACCTAAATTAATTGTTGCAACTGGTGTCACGAATAAAGCATTGCAACAATTACAAGAAGAATTCCCTAATAGTGAAGTTTTTACTGAACCCGAATTAATGATTGATTTAGTTTCACATGTTGCTGTTCCTAAACATGAAGTATTAACAGAAGAAGAAACAAAAACATTTTTACAAGATTATATTTTAAAAAAAAGACAAATACCTGAAATGTTTATTAGTGATCCTGTATCAAAATATTTTAATGCCAAAGTAGGACAAGTATTTAGAATTATTAGACCAAGTGAAGTTTCAGTAGAAAGTATTTACTACAGAATTGTTATTCCTGGTTCTGGTATTGAAAAGTAATTTATTTATGATTATATAATATCTCGAATAATATATATTTAAAAATGCTTATTAATGGTCCTATTAATGCTATAAGATTAGAAGGGTCGATAAATAATATAAATAAAATAATTTATGTTTTTTTTGATTATCATTCACCACTTGGATTACAAACTGAATGTGAAAGTTATGATAGTATGAATATAATACAATATTTATATAATTTATTTAAAAATACAAATAAACAAATTGATTTTTTTTTAGAAATTAGACAATCAATTATTAAAAAAGAAGTTAGTCCTTTTAAAAATATTTATATACATGAAATTGCAAAAATGTATAATAAAGTAAAATTTAATGATAAAACAAAAAAAGATATCAAACATAATGTACGATTTCATTATTTGGATATTAGAGATCACTTAGAAAAATATATTTATATGAATATTGATATTTTATATAATTCTGCAAAAAGGTTAAGAATGAATAAAGATATATTTTCCACTGATTTTCATAATATATTAGATTCAAGCACAAGATTAATTTATGAATTAGATCTTTATAAAAAATATTTTTCTGGTAGTCAATTAGCTCGTTCAGCTAATAATAATAATGAACCAAAAGATATGATTACTTATTTTCTTGATAAAATTACAAAAAAATATAATAATACAAATATAATTAAAAAATTAAAAGGAACTTATTTTAAAGATATTATTGAACATATAGATATATGTTTAGATAAATTAAAAGAATTACAAAAAAATGTTCAAGATAAAGAAGATTATGTTTATAGATATTATGATGAAAAAATAAAATACACAAAAGATAATAATTTAAATAATTATGTTAATATTGAAGAATTAGGTAATTTTGTTTTTCATTGTGATAAATTAATAGAAGATATTAACTATTATATTTTATATATATTCTGTAAGTTAACAGATATATATTTTATTAGAAGATTTTTAGATAAGGACTATATAACAAGTGCAATTACATATACTGGTCCTAGACATTCAGTAAATTATATTAATTTATTAGTCTCTTATTTTGATTTTAAAATAACACACTATTCATATTCTGAAGAAAAGGATTTACAAAAATTAAATAATATTGCAAAAACAGATATTAAATTATTAGATTATACATTGCACCCTCAACAATTAATACAATGTTCAGATCTATCTTCTTTCCCTAATGATTTCTAACATGAACCATTAACATCTTTTTGGACTTATTAGTTTTATTAATAATAGGTTTAGTTATAGCTTTACTATTAGCACCTACATTGACAACAACTTTCATCTTAGTATCCATAGTTATTTCACGTTTAACAATTAATTTACTTGATGATAATAATGGTACTTGATCAAATTTATTTTTTGCTAAGTTTCTTTGTAATGTTTGTAAACAATCAAGAAAATTTACATTTGCATTTAAAAGATTTAATAGAAAAAAAGTTAAAGCGCCGCCTGATCTATTAGTCGTAATTGAATATTCAGGAGCACCATTTAATGGTGAATAAATTTGATAGGCGTCTGCACTATATTGTTCATCTCTACATCCACTAATAGCAAAAACATTTTTATTTATTAATTCTGGATATCTAAATGCATTATTTTGAACTAAAGTAAATTTATTATTTATATAATTATAAACAAAAGGTAAATCAAGGTTTGTACCAGAATGACAAGAATCCATAATGGCATACATTGATATATTATTATTTAATTTACTTATAATTGCTCTAAGTTCATCATCTGTAATCATTTGTAAATCAACTGGACATATCATTTCATCTCTGCCGTCAGCTTCATCTTTATTTCTATCAATACCATATGTTCCATGGCCAGAATAATGAAAAAATATTTCAGAAGCATTATTTTTATTAGCTTTATTAATTAATTCAGTAATTTGAGCTAACATATTGACTCTGTTTGGAATTTGAAATTTGTTAGAATCATCTCTCATCATAACAATATTTGAATCTAAATATCCTCTCTTTTCAATAAGATATTTTCTCACCATAATAACATCATTAATACATCCAGAAAGTTGATTTTGTGTGCCAATGTAGTTAATTCCTACAAGTAAAGCAAATTTATTTGCCATAATTATATATTATATTTATATAATTAATTTAACGAAGGTTGAAAAATTATATTCTTCTAATAATTGTTATTGGTTTTTTATTGCCAGATATTGATACTTTAGGTAAGCTTGATTTTATTTGAGTAGTAGTATGTGTTTTGTTGATTGTAGTGGCTGTATTTGTTATAATTGATTTAGATACTTCTTCTTTTTTTGGTTTTTGTACATTTTTTATTTCTTCTTTTACTTCTTCTTTTACTTCTTCTTTTGGTTTATTTACAATAACACTTGAAATATTATTTTGCATATTAGGTAATCTTTCCATTAAAAATAATCTACCAATATCTTGTGTACTAGCAATATGAGGAATATTTTCTTTATCATTATATAATCTATAAAATTGAAATAAACATTCATAAAATGTATTTCCTTCTGTTAAAAATTTTATTATATTTGCTGTTAAAAATCCTCCAAATTTATTATTATTAAAATTTTCATATACTTTTTGTTCTTTTCTATTTTGGCAATAAATAATAATATTATTATTAATAAATTCTTTATCTTTTTTTAAATTATCTCTTAATACATAAAAGTTATCATTTTTATATGTTAAATTATATGGTAAGTCAAAATTATTGTTAAGATTTAAACAATCAAAAACACCAAACAAATTTGTTTTTTGATTTAAATTACTTAAAATAAATCTAAAATCGTTATTATCAATATAAGATAAATCAGAACAATAAATACAATTACCATCTTCTTGTGTATTTAAATTACTATATCCACTGATATATAAAAATAATTCTGTTGCATCGTTATTGCTTTTTTGTATTAATTCAATTAATTCATTTGTTATATTTTCTTTAGTAGGTTGATTATATTTTTCATCATCGTCTCTCAATACTATTATATTATTATTATCATATCCTTTTATTTCGGTCAAAAAATTTTTCATCATTATAACATCATTTACAGCACCATAAATTTTATTTTCTGTATTAAAATATGTTATACCTATTAATAATGCATATTTGGTCATTATATATAAATTAATTTTAGATATATTTTTTTTTATATTATATTTTATAATGTTAAAATATAATTAATGAATTTCTATACATCAAATAAATAAATAACTAATTAATTCTGTCTTGTTCAACTCTAATGCGTGGAGCTATGTTCATTGCCATCATTTCTTGTATAACAAGTTTGAAAGCATATGGAATCATAACTTTTGAAATCTTTGTATAGTTCTTGCAAGCTGGACAATAGTGTAAGTCATTTGTTGAAGAGTGTGATTGATTATCTTTCTTAAATAATCTTTGGGCGAATAAGCCACATAAATCACATACAAATGTAGAGTATGCGTCAGATGTATCAAGTAGTTTTTCTTTAAGGAATTTAGCAATACCATGTGCTAACAATGAATCACGTTCCATCTCACCCAATCTTAAACCACCATCACGTGATCTTCCTTCTGGAGGTTGATGCATAAGTAATGTTTTAGGTCCTCTTGCACGAGCATGAAATTTGTCTTCTACTAAATGTTTAAGACGGAGATAATATGTTGGACCAATAAAGATTTCTGTTTTAAGTTTCTGTCCAGTCATACCATTATATAAGTATTCTTTACCTGAGTTTGCATAGCCTAATTTAACAAGTTCTTCGCGAATACTTTCAATGTCTACACTATTAAATGGAGTACCATCTCCTTCAACTCCTTTGATTGCACAAGATTTACCCATAATACATTCAATAATTTGGCCAAGTGTCATACGCGAGGGAATGCAGTTATTAACATGAATTCCATTTGCATTAAAATTGTGATAATTGGCAACTCCAATATCGAATACTTCAAGAGGTTTATGTTCTATAAGTCCTTTTATTTTTATATTAAATGTTGGAATAATATTATCTTCTTGTTTTACAAATTTAGTTGCATCTGATTTTCTTGCACTTATTAATTTATTAATTGAATATCTATATCCATAATTATCCATATATTCATTTACAGTAATATTTTTATTAAATATTTTTTGATATATAGTATTATCAATAACACTTCTTGCAGCTATAAATTCTCTTACTGCTGCTTTTGGCCAAGAATTGATTGATTCTTGTAAATTATTAATTTTATCTGAAATGTCTGATTGTAATTTAATTGTTAAATTAGTAATAGTCATAACATCTTTACCAAATGTAATATTTATATCATTAATATAATTATTCATATCAATTCTAGTTTCAAATTCCATTAAATTATCTTTATAATATCCAACTATTCTTGCAATAGCTAATACTTTATCTCTTTCAGTTAACATATTAAAATTGAGTAATTTAAATTCATTTTCATCATCATATACTTTATCTTCGGTTCCTAAAAATCCAGATATTAAATTATCAGTATTAGTTAAATCTTTGGCTTCTTTAATAATAATTGTATTATTATATTGAATTGGAAATTTATGGTCAGGAGTACAAATTATTTCACGACCGTCTTCTAATACTACTTTAATTGTATTTTTAATACCTTTTGATTCCATACCTAATGAGTATGATTCAATTGTACCAGTTGATTCGTTTATTATATTATCATTATTATCATAAACATTTTTATTATAACATAATACTTTTTCTAATCCTTGTGAGCTAAATTGATCAATTCTTTTTGTTAAACCATTTGACATATTAATTTGAGTTTCTCCTACAAAACAGTGTGGATTTAAAATAATATCAGGTGAAATACCACGTTTTGTAAATGGCATATCAGATTGTCTTAAATAGAGCCCAATTGTACCTTTTTGTCCCATTCTAGAAGAGAACTTGTCCCCTATTCTTGGCACTCTTTCTGATCTAATACGAACTTTTCTCATTTCATAACCTTCAGAATTATAAATATTTGTATATACTTTATCTATAACACCAGGAGTATATGATTTATATACAACTGAACTGTCTTTAAATACTTTGTTAGAATTACCAACAGGTTGAATTGGCGAAACTTTGCCAATAATAATATCACCATCAACAATTGTTGTTTCTTCTGGTACATAACCCTTTTCATTAAGTTTGTCATATGAACCGTGTTTCATACCTGTTACTTTTGAAGGATTAGGTTTCATAAATACATCATCTTGAGATGTAGATTGGTTCTTTTGAATTTGTGCAAATTCTTTCTTAAGCGATGTAGATCTAAAAAGACCTCTATCAATTGAACTAGAATTAAAGACAATAGAATCTTCTTGATTGAAACCAGTATATGTGCTAATGGCTACAACAATATTTTCCCCAGATGCCATAATATCAGTATTATTATATTTACTTGCTCTTGTTGTAATAAGAGGTTTTTGAGGGTGGTATAAGATATATGAAATATCTAATCTGTCTCTGTAATTAGAAACATAAAGACCCATACCTTGTTTAGATTGAGCATAGAAGAAGATATTACGAGGTCCAGCATTATGATTACAAAATGGAATATTTGATACAATTTCTCCAATTAATAATGATGGATGAAATTCACAATGTGAATATTTTGTATACATATAATTATCATTATAACGATTTTGTGTTTCATTTGTTTTAATATCTTTGCCATTTTCAATAGAATCTGTCATCTGTTTTCTCATTTCTTCTAATTTATCTACTTTGTCGCAAACCATAAGATAAGGTTGTTCTTCCATATCAATGTATTCAATAATTCCTGGATTTTCAATTAAGAATTCTTCCCAAGAAGTAATTAAACCTTTTGATTTATCTGATTTGTTAAGAGATATTTTAGTGAGTAGATTTTTAGTTAATTTAACTTCATTATTTTCTACTTTCATTACTGGTCTATATAAACGACCACCATCACAATAAATTCTAATTTCTTTCTCAGGGACATCCCATACAATAGAAATAAGAGGATTAAATGAACCATCTTCTTTATTCTTTCTTAATTCATCGTTAAGTTTAATGGCATTATCTGTAACACCAACCCATTCGCCATTAATAAATACTTTTGTCATATTTTTAATCTTTGTGGGATTAACATCTCTTAAATCAGTTACGCGTCTTTTAACAAATTGTTTAATTAAACCTAATTGTGATTGTTCTAGAATTGTAATAGATGCTACAAGTGCTAAATGTTTAGTTAGACCTACTTTAGCGTGTTCTGGGGTCTGGACACAATTACTTGTAACAATACCATTTACAATAAATGTATGTGAGTCTAATTTTGTTTCAAAATCATATACCTTTTCAATAGGCAATTCCTTAATTGATTCAATTGGAATTGCTAAATTTAAATTATCAATATAATATTTATTTAAAAATTCACTGTATGTTAACGAATCATCTGTAAATTCTCTTGCTTTTAGAGTATGTTGTTTATTAAAATTTTCTACAACACGTTTAACTATTTGATATTGAATATTAGTTTGTTTAACAATTTCTTGAGGTTTAATACCTTCTTTGTATAGATTAATAATCTTAGCATAATCTTCATTTTTATTATTTGCAATATTATTTTTATATTTAATATATTCAATTACACTTGCTGATTTTCTTTGCTTTTCATGACAATATTTGTAGTTAATTATATCAGCATATTTTTGTAAATTTTGATATGATTGTTCAAAATATATTCCAATTTTAATTTTACTTTCATCTTCAGGAATTTTTGTTGTTGTTAATTTATTAATAATATCAAATTCAGAAAATATGTTGGATATTTGAGTCATATATTTTACCATTTCTTCTTTTAATGTAATATTTGTTGTTTGATATGTTGCATTAATTGATAATTTATTATATTTATCATTATTTTGCATAACTAATTTACATCCATCTCCACCTTGAAATCCAGATAAAAATTCGCGTTTAATTCTTTTTGTACCATTTATTATCCATTCTGGTACAGTTCTAATTGTATTTGTTTTATCTCCATTAAATACACCCATTAAATTCATAAAATATGCAAAAACACCATTTTTAGATACTTGCCATGTTTTATGAATAGTTTGTATACCATTTTTTCTATTTATATGATTCGAAATATTTCTTTTAATACTTGCTGAACCAAATCCTAATTTTTGTATATCATCATATATTTCATATGCATCATTTAATTCTCCAACAAAAAAACTGCAATTATATTCATTTTCATTAATTTTATGTAAATGACCATCAGTAATGTTAGCACCAATTAATCTTGCAATAATTTCAAGTTTTTGTTCTGATATCTTTTTATTATAACCACAATTTTGTAAATCTAATTTATAATAGTCATTGATATCTGGAATATTATAATAATAGTTATCTTCTTTTTGTATATGTTTTACCATGTGGCGTGTAATAAGTTCATCACCAATTTGTAATTTGTCTGCATTAATCATTTCATAATTATTATTTCTTCTAACTAAAATAGGATGATCATCGGAACATTTAATTTTTCTACCAGATATTGTTTTAATTTCAAATAATTTGTTTGGCATTTTTGAAAAATAATTATGTATTTTTGATGGTTCTTCTAATAAAGTATCTTTAAATACAGATGTTACAATATCTGATTCCTTCATTTCATCTATTCTTTTTACTGTTGAATTATCACCTTGAAGAATTTCACTATCTCTTGTAACACAACATAATAGTGCAGCACTTGATTGATGTAAATGTCTCGGACCAGTTAATTTGCTAGTTGAAGCATCGCCACCTGGTGCATCTACACGACGTAAAAATGAAAGTGTTTGTAAATATGATATTCTTTGCATCATTTGAGCAACACCTTTACGTCTTGGCCAAGCACCTGTTAATAAAGATGCTTTCATACCTTGTTCAATAGTGTTGGGTTTAATTTGATTAATAATATTAAGAGGTTCTTCATCTGATCCTGAACGTTTCTTGAAAAAGTTACCACAGTTATTTAACATTTGTCTGTAAAATTGTCTGAATAATTCCATTAAAAGATCACCAGGTAAATCAACTCTTTTGTTAATATACGAATCTCTGTCATCAATAGACATTCTACCAATTGCAGCTTTTAATAATTTATTAATCATATAGCCAAGATAATATGCTTTATTTACAAGTGATCCTTCAATATGAGGTAAAAAGTTATTTTGTAAAAGAGTTAAAATATGTGTACGTTTTTGATTTGTCTTAATAGATTTATCTCCTTCGACATATTTTTTAAGAACTCTTAATTTAGCAGATAAATATTCAATAGCTTGTTCTTGAGTAAGAATTTTAATTCCTTCTTTGTCTGTTTTTGAGAATGTAAGACCAGTTCTAATTTTATCAATCATTTCAAAATCTTTATCATCAGATGAAATATAATTAATAATATCTCTATCTGATTCAACACCTAATGCTCTAAAAAGAACAAAAATATTTACTTCATTAAGAATTGGAACTCTAATAGTAATATTACCATCTTTCTTAATCTTAACTGAAATAATTTGTGTAATACCATGTGGTTTGTATGATTTAGAATTTACTTGAACTGTATAAAGTTCGGCACCTGAATCTTTTTTTAAGAATACTAATGGTTTATTTTCAACCATTCTATCTTGACAGATTACAACTTTTTCTGAACCATTGACAATGAAATAACCACCAGGATCATATTCACATTCATTTTTATTGTATCCTTTATAAAGATTAAGTGCACAATATTTTGAACGTACCATTAATGGTAAATTAGCAATAGGAACATTATCCTCAGGTTGACCAACAACTTTTACAATTTTTTCATCTGTTGCAATATCAATAATTTCTTGTACTTGTGTTACTCTTGCAAGTAGTTTGCAAGCATAAGTTAAATTTCTATTACGAGCATCAGATGGAAACATTGGTTCAACATCATTATCGAGTGTTGGTTCTTTAATACTAATATTTTCATATTTGAATTTATATTTAATAACTTTGTTTTTTGTAATCTTTTCAAAAAATGTATGTTCACCATTTTCTAAAAATTGTCGAATATCTTCATCAAAAAATTTATTCATTGAATTATACAAGTGACTATATAGCACAAAATATCGATTAAAATATAGATCCATAAATTTAAAGATATCATCGGTCGATAAATCATTCTTATTCATTTTAACTTTATCCATATATATAATATAATTAAGTAATATTATATTATATTATCAAATTTTTATGTAATTTAGAAGGTTTTCTTATATATTCTTTTTGGATAATATATGTTTATTATCCGTAAAGTCCTTCATTATACTATTAAAATCATTCATTGAATTACCAAACATACTAAATAATGGTCCAAGGTTATTCATTTGTTCATTAACTTGATTATTTGTTAATGGTTTCTTTCCAATGTTTTCTCTCATATTATTTGTTAATTCTAAAAATTTATCTGGGTTAAACATATTAGTTAACATTTTATCCAAATCATCATCAGAATAATTATCTAACTCATTTAAATCAGACATATCTGGAAATCCTAATTTATTACTACTTAATAATTCATATTGTTTCGTATACTTATCAAGATTAAAATAATAATTTAAATTGTCATAAATAATATAAAATGGAACTGAAATTATGAAATTTATAAATTCTAAAAATTCCTGAACTTTTTTTCCATAATTAGATATCTTACTAAATTCTTTAACTTTTTCCTGAACTTTTTCTGGATTTATATCTAACATTAAAAATAAATTTTCATACATAAATATAGTACCGACTAATAATAAATATATTTTTGCAAAAATTAGATATGATGTACCAAATAATATATTTGTTGCTAAATTAATAAAGAAAAATAATGATATTTTAATTGACTTTGATAATAATGATTTTAATAAACAAAATACTGATAAGCCAAAATTAAAATTATATAAATACCAAAAGATAGAACCTATTAATATTTCTAACATAATAATTTATATACTTTACATTTTTTTAAATAATATGCCATATAATTTCTTTTTTCTTTATCTTTTTTAATAATTTATTAATTTCACCAAATTGATCTAAATTATTAAATTCTGAATATTGTCCTAATTTTTTATTACATGATAATCCAGAAGGATGCGATGAAATAACAAATTTATGTTTATCTTCATTTATTAATTCTTTTTTTGACAATGCAAAAGATCCCCATAATACAAAAATTATATTATTACAATTATCATTTATATATTTTATAACTAGATCTGTAAACTTTTCCCATGCTTTAGCGTGACTCAATTTACATCCTTCTTGAACTGTTAAAGCTGTATTCAACATAAATACACCTTGATATGCCCAAAATTCTAAATTTCCGTGTTTTGGATAATTTATTAGATGTTTGTATTTAACTCCATTTTTAAATATATTATCGAGTGAAGATGGAATTTTAATATTTTTTGGAATAGAAAATGATAATCCCATTGCTTCTGGAACTTTTTTGTCATTTATAATACTACTATTAAAATATGGATCTTGTCCTAATTGTACTACTTTAATTTTATTTAATGGAGTATATAAAAATGCATTAAATACATTATCAGGATATGGAAATATTGATATTTCTCCATCAGTTTTTTTTAATACATTTGAAAATATTTTATTTAATTTATCTATTTCTAGTTTAACTTCTGGTAAATTAAAAAATGGTTTCCATGAAGAATGTATTTTTAATTTTCCAAAATCAACTTGATAATTAGGGTATTTTTCATTCCAAGACATTCATAGTTAATACATTAAAATAATTATTTATATCAATTTTTATCAATATATATATTATATGGAAAGTCAATATTATATAAAATATATGAAATATAAAGCTAAATATTTAAAACTTCAAGAACAATTAGGTTTAGCACGTAGACATAAAAAATCACAAAAATACCGTCCTAAAAAACACTATGAAGATTATGATAATTATGACTATGACAATGATAATAATTATGATGATGAAGAAAATTATAATGATGATAATTATAATGATGATAATAATTCAGATTATGATGAAGAAATAAATGACGACCAATATGATGATAAATTTGCAGATATGCCAAAATCAATACAAAAATGTTTAAAACAACTTAATTTATCTAATTTTACAGATAATCCAGATGTTATGAATATCATTGCTCAATATTTACAAGATTATTTACAACAATATGGAAAAGATTTTATATCGGATCCTAAAAATTTAAAAAAGCTATTCAAAAAATTACCTAAATTTATTTAATGCGCGTTCATACTTAAAGAAAAATATATATAATATTATTGTAGAGACTAGAAGAAATTCTATATCTACCTGCTTGCATAGCTCAGCTGGTTAGAGCGCTCGACTGTTAATCGAGAGGTCATTGGTTCGATCCCAATTGTGAGCGTTTTTTTATTTTATTAAGTACATTTATTTAATAAAAATCCTTATTTTTCTGCTAAATATATTTTATTAAAAGTTAATAAAAAATTTGATAAAAATATACTTAAAGATTTATTTTCTATTATAATATTAGATGAATAGTTATAAAAATTCTTTTGATAATTTAAGAGATATGTTTGATAATATTGACTTTGATGATTTGGATAATGAATCGAATGAAGAGACCAAAGTCAATAATAAACATACTCAATCTAACATATCTAAATGCACTAATTGTGATTCTAAAGATAATATAATTGAAGACTTCTCGCTTGGTATAGTTGTTTGTAAAAATTGCGGACAAGTCTTAGATAATATTATAGATTCTAATCCTGAATGGCGTTCTTTTGAGGATGACAATAAAGGCGATAGTGCAAATAGATGTGGCTTTGGTGTATCAAAATTGTTACCACAATCTTCTTTAGGAACGACAATTGGTGGAGGTAGATTCAAGAGTAGAATTAAAACCCTTCATAGTTGGAGCGCAATGCCATATCGTGAAAGAAGTTTACATCAAGTTTTTAAACAATTCCAAGAGAAATGCGCAAACACTGGTATTTTAAAATGTATTGAAGATGACGCAAAAATTATGTATAAAGCTATTTCAGAATGCAAACACAACGATGGAAAAAATAAAGATAAATTTATTATTATTAGAGGAAAAAATAGAATAAGCTTAATTGCGGCTTGTGTATTTTTTGCTTGTAAAAGAAAAGGAATGACAAGAAGCCCGAAAGAAATTGCTGATATATTTGATATTAATTATACAGATATAACAAGAGGATGTAAAAATTTCCAAAAATTTATTAAAAAAGGAAATATTGATATTAATACTGGTTTAAGTTTACCAGAAGATTTCGTATCAAGATTTTGTAAAGATTTACATATTAAAGAAAAATATGTTGAAGAAGCCACAAATATTGCTAAAAATATTAGAAAGATGAATATTGCTTCTGTTCATACACCATTTTCAATTGCTACATCAAGTATTTTACTTATGGCAGAATTTAATAACATTGATAATATAAATAAAAGAAGATTAGCTAATAGATTTGGTGTATCTGAAGTGACAATAAGCAAAACTTATAAAAAAATAGAAGAATACAAAAATATACTTAAATCACAATCAAAAGTAGAAGAATTTATTAAACAAAAAGTAATTAGAGACATTAACCACAAAGTACCAAAAGAATTATTAGCACGTTTTCAAAAATTTAATATTCCAACAGATAAAGCTGAATTAGAAAACTATACATTTGAATATTCAAAACTATTTACTGATGATAATATATTTAACAATATTCATAATACTGATACATTAAAATTAAATGAAACAATAAAAAAAATTACATTTAAACTAAGATCAAGAAAAATGCCTTCATTGACTGGACCTATCGTAACTCTTTAAAAAGTTTTCAAATTGTTCTGTTTTTTTATTTGTAACAAAATAAGAATCCATTTTTTTATAATCAAGAATAAATTCATTACGTATTCCATTATCGGGAGCCATAATAGATAATTTATTTGTCTTACTATCAAAAGCTACAACTTTAAATTGTTTATATTGCCAAAAATCTTTACTTACTTTAATATCTGCGCAAAAATTGCCTTGTAAAATACACCAATTTTTATATTCCATTTTTAATAATTAACTTATAATTATTAAATTAAAAAATCAATTTTTTATTAAGTATTTATCATCTAAATAAGTTTTAGAATCAAATTTAACTCCATCTTCTTCTATTAATGCTACTTCTAAAATTTCACTAATATGATTTACTATTTTAACTTCGAAACCATTAGTTAATAATTTATCATCTGCTTCTTTGATTTTAATAAAATCTTTTTCATTTTCTTTAGGAACAAATACTAATTTAATTCCAGCTTTTTTGGCTCCTATTAATTTATATGCAAGACCTCCTATTTCTGTAATATTACCATTCATTTCAATTTCACCAGTCATTGCAATATCATTTCTAATTTTTTTACCTAATATTCTAGAAATAAAAGCTGTTGTAAATGCTGAACCAGCTGATGGACCATCTTTTGGTGTAGCGCCATCTGGTGTATGTACATGGAGGCCATTTGAATATTCTTTAATAAATTTCTTTCTATGAATATCTTTTAATAAATTCATTGCTGTTGTAAAAGCAAATGATACAGATTCTTTCATAACTTTACCTTGCGAACCTGTTATTTTAAGAACAAATTTATCTTTTCCTCCAACAAAATTATTATATATTAAAATTGGAATAATACCTCCACTTCCACTTGTAGTAGCATATAAACCATTTATAATACCAATATCAGGATGTTTATGTATTGATTTTATACTTATTGTGGGTTTATTTAAATATTTATTAATTATATCTCTATCTAAAACAATTGGATGTTCTTTTGAAAAGTGTTCTTTATTGTCAAATGCATTTCTTTTATAAATTCGATCTAAATTAAGTTTTAAAAATAAAGTTTCAAGTTTTCTTTTTAATTCTCTAACACCTGCTTCAAAAGTATGTGCTTCGATAATATATTCAATATCTTCATTACTTAATTTAACAGATCCATATTCTAATCCAATACCTTCAGATATTTCTTTGAGTAAAAAGTTATTTGTAATTATTAATTTATCAGCAATACTATAAGGTTTAACTTCTATTTTTTCCATTCTGTCTAATAAAATTCTATCTACTTTTGTGGCATCATTATAAGAAAATACAAAGAGAACCTTATTAATTGGAAATGTTACTTCTTGAAAAAATTTATCATTAAATGCATTATTGGTATTTGTATCAGTTGTATGTATTAATACATTAAATATTTCATTTACTCCGTGTTTTGCACAAGCTTTATCTAATTCATCAAAGAATATAACACATCTTGATTTACCAGCATCAACCATTTTTCTGACTATTAAACCAGGTTGAGCCGCACTATAAGTATATGAATGACCACTCAATACACAACCATCTTCTAAACCGCCTAAATTAATTTGCACAAATGGAATACCAAGAGCATCGCCTAATCCCTTTGCAATTAATGTTTTACCAACGCCAGGAGGTCCTACGAGACCAATTGCTTTACCTAAACTATTAGGATTAGTTAACCATTTACCAATTAATTCTTGCATAACACCTTTACATTCTTCATGGCCAAATACTTTTTCGTCTAATGTTTTCTTTGTTTTTTCTAAGAATTCTTTACTCTTTTCAATATCATTACCTAAATTCTTAAAAATATCATCATCTTCACCTATCCAAGGGAAGTTAATTAAAATATTAACATAAGTTAATTGTTTATAATATTCACTTGAACCAGATTTCATCTCATCAATCTTTTCAAGAGCAACTTTCTTAATATTTGCAGGCATATTTCTACACAATGCAACTTGTTTTTTCAAATCTACATCATCAGATGACATTGCCTTTAATTTTTCAAGTTCACTTTTAATCGAAGAAGAAGATTTACGTAATTTAATTTGAGAAGTATAATTTAAATTTTTATATATAATATCGGCAATTAAACTACTTCCATATTTTTTGTCTTTTGTTAAACCAAATAATAAACCAGCAATATTAATACAGTCATCTGGTCCTAATAAAAGTAATTTAATTATAGTAAACATATTTTTTAATTGATTATTTTCTTTATTGAACTCTGACATTAAATTTTTAAAACTCATTTTAGAATATTTTGCATATTTTTCATAATCTTGTTCTGTTTTTTCTAATAGTGTATTTTTATTATAAGAAATAATTTCGCCAATACTTAAATTCTTAAGATATATATTCTTAAATTTATCATTTATATATTTAATCGAGTTAATATGTGTTTCCATATCTTTTTTTTTATTATAAATATAATTTTTACAAATTTGTGATGTTCTTAATAAACTATTTATTGGTTCGTGTATATAATATCCATCTAAACTAAAAATAACATTTAGGTTTTTTACTTTAATATCTATTTGTGCATAATTTTCTAATATTGTCTCATTTTCTGAATCTTTCATAAAACTATCTATAATATGTTCTTTATTTGATATTTCTAATTTTTTTATATTTAATGAAAGAGGTACAAAATAAGAATTTATAATATCTAAAAATGATAATAACATATTATCTGTAGATTTATTAAATAATTTTTTATATGATGCACCAATTGCTAAATTTAATGAATCGTCAATATTAAAAAATCCAATCATATGGCCCATTTTTAATAATTTTTTTCGAATAACTTCAAAATCTTCTATAAAAAATTCTTTATATAATTGTATATTAAGAGCCTTATTTAAATTTAAT
>JACCDO010752025.1_pt1 | contig 23839 bp, 38 predicted proteins | sample 7446101 | NCBI WGS metagenome assembly JACCDO01 (sample SAMN15323440, study PRJNA562643) | freshwater metagenome | isolation source: river surface water | place: USA:Blue River Watershed | collected 2017-08-16
AGACATATTAAAGGCTGGTTTGATATTAGACTTAGATGATAATTTAGCCAAAGAAAAGGGCGGTAGAGAAAAAGACTTTGCCTTATTAGTACATGGTACTCAAAAAGCTGGTGAAATGTCACAAAATAAAATGAGGAATGAAACGTTTATGGCTTATTGGAAATATAGAAAAAAATTAAATAGACGTTTAGGATTACCAGAAAACAATATACCAACAACAGAGCAAGCTAATATGGCAATTAGTTATGTTGATGATGAATTAAAAAAACCAAAAAAAGAAATAGATGTAACTGATTTAAAATTCATAAAAAAGTTATTAAATTACGTTGTAAAATATAATAAATATAATTTTAATGAGGATTTAGTTAAAATTTTACCAGAAAAATATAGACCTTAATTTGGATATATTAAACTATATTACTATATTTGTAATATGAAAGAAACAATAAGACAAATATTGAGGGAAGGTATAATAAAAGAAATGGAGCAAACACCCAAACCAATTAGGGTTAAAATGGATATGCCCATACCTAGTGATATCATAGACATCAAAAATGTATTTGTCAAAAACAAACATAAGTTATATGTTGTTGGTGGTGCAGTTAGAGATGCAATATTAGGCAAAACACCTAAGGATTATGATTTGGCTACAGATGCTGAACCAGATAAGGTTGAACAAATGATGGCTAAAGCTGGATTTAAAACCTTACCAACTGGAAAAGCATTCGGGGTTATTAATGTATTTACTGACCAAGGTGAATATGAAATCGCTACGTTTAGAGAAGACCAGTATAAAGATGGCGATTTAGAGGGGTTTAAAAAATACTTAAAATCGTTAAATAATGGTAGTTATGAAAACTTTTTATCTAAATTAACGAAATAGCGACCTTTAGAACTTTTCATAATATTTATATTAAAAGAATATTATGAAAAAAGGTTTAATTTATGAATTAATCTGTCCATTAACTAATGAAATTAGATATGTTGGGTTAACAACGCAGACTTTAAATAAAAGATTATATAAACATTTATATGAAATAGATTTATATAATAGTAAAAAGAATAGTTGGTTAAAAAAATTAAGAAAACTTGATTTGTTAACTGAAATAAAGATTCAATTAATTGAAGAATGTGAAATACAAATATTGGGTGAGAGAGAAGCTTATTGGATTAACGAATATAAAAATAAAGGGTACCGATTAACAAATATGACGATTGGTGGTGATGTTGGTTCTTTAGGTTGTAAACATACTGAAGATGCGTTAAAAAAAATATCGGAAGCCAGTAAAAGACGTAAACGTTATAAAGCAAGTAAAGAAACTAGGGAAAAGATTAGTAAATCATTGATTGGTAAACGTGGTAGAAACACTGGTAATAAACATAGTGAAGAAACTAAAAAACAAATATCTGAAACTAAAAAAGGTACTTTATCATGGAATGCAACACCAGTATTACAATTATCCAAAGATGGTGAATTAATTAAAGAATGGGTAAGTGCTCATGCAGCAGCAAAAGAATTAGGTTTGAGTCAAGGTAATATTTGGACAGTAATAAATGGTGGTAGAAATACTTGCGGTGGTTATAAATGGAAGTTAAAATGAAATTAAATAGAAAATTAAAGAAAAAAGTTATAAAAATTTTTGGTCGAGGTACATATAAAGGTATCATTACTGGTTATATTGATATTAATACTTATAAAAATAATCGTGGTGTAGTGACTGTTCGAACTGAAAAACCAATAGGTGATAAATTTGGGGAATCATGGTTCCATGTTAATCAATTTAACCCTTACATAATTTTAAAGAAAATAAAACATAAATAAATGGAAAAATGGGAACAAATAGCTAGAGAATTCTTCCCTAAAGAATTTGAAGGTTTTAAAAGAAGTTTAGTAGGTGGTAGAAGACCAGATGCTGTTTCATTTACAAACATTGAAGGTGATGTTAAAAGAAGAGACTTAACAATAAATGCGTTATTCTACGATATTGAAACTGGTGAAGTTGTTGACCTTGTTGGCGGTATTGATGACCTTAAAAAAGGGATAGTTAGAACTGTTGGGTCACCAGAGGATAGATTTGGTGAAGACAGATTGAGGATATTAAGAGCCATTAGATTTGCTGGTAGATTTGGTAGCCAATTAGACCAAGCAACTGATGCTGCATTACAAAAAGATGCTAGTTTGGAAGGTATCTCTGGTGAAAGAATCAGAGATGAATTTATTAAAGGTTTAGCATCAGCAAAATCAACTAAACAATATTTACAACTAATAGATAAGTACAATTTATTTAATTGGGTATTTAAAGGTCTTAATGTTGATAGAAATAGATTTATAGATAGAGATGACCCAATTGTATTAATTGCGATGTTGTTACATAAAAATGATTTATCTGATTTAGCTAAAAAATTAAATCAATTAAAGTATAGTTCAGATGAGGTTAAAAAAATAACAACATTGATTGCTATGTTGGATTTGGATATTGAAATTGCACCAAAGTTAAAAGATTTATTTTTAAAATCTGGGTTATCAAATGACCAATTAAGAAATTTTGGTGGTAATATGGGTATGAATTCACAATTATTGGATTCATTTGAAAAGTATTTAAAATTACCGAAAACAACTGGTGATGAAGCTATGGAGAAATACAAAATAGAAAAACCTGGACCAGAGTTAGGTAAAACCATAAATGCTATGGAAATTGAAAAGTTTAAACAACTAATATAAAACCACTTTAATAGTGGTTTTTTTTGTTTATTTCGGATATTTATTAATAAAAAAAAATGAGAAGGTTTGATAAAAAAAATAATATTAGAAATGCTAATAAATTAGCTGAGCAAAGATACTTACAATCAAAAGAATTGATTAATGAGAATGAAGTAAGTGAGGCGATAACACTACAAGATAAATTAAATGAATTGGTAGGTGCTGAAATTAATTTAATTAAAACATTACACACGACTGGTAATTATAATCCAGAAACAGGTGAAATGGATAAAGTAAAAAAAGACACACCAGTCAATGGTGTTATTGGTGAAATAGTTAATGAACCAGGTGTAAATGGACTTAAAGTTATGAATCCACAAGGAGGTAAAATAGCGTTTTTGATGTATGATAAACGCACTAATGAATTTGTTGAGGGTGATTCGTCATTTAAATTCACATACAAAGGTGCTGATGAAAAATCTGAAAGAATCTTACGATTTATTTTAAGATATCTTGTTCAGAAGTATCCAATAAATTGATTAATTTGAATTATAAAATAAAAATTTTTATAAAAAAACTTGACAAATAAAAAAACTTTTAATATCTTTTTAATTAGAAACGAATAAAAAAAAATAAAATGATAATAAATAAAAAAAGCTCGATTTAGTTTTCTAGGTCGAGTTTTTTTTGTCATAAACTTATGGAAGAATTGGTGAGAACATTGGGAACTGTAAAGGTATCAGATTTTGAAAAAAACTTTGATAAGATTTATGATGAATATAGTTCGAAATCAAAAAATATGGGTTACAATGGTAATCTTAAATTTGAAAAGAAAGGTGGTAAAATAACAATTTTTGTTATAATTAATACTCCGATATAATCCAGCTCAAATCAGACCTCAACCACAATTCTCTCTGCTTAGTTATTTGCAGCGGAAACTACCATTTTTTGATACATTCCGCTCCGAATAACTAAAATTACTTACCAATATGTAGATATTTATGTAATATGAGTAAAAAGGAAAAGAAATACCATATTATATATAAAACCACATGTTTAATCAATAAAAAATATTATATTGGTATGCATTCAACCGATAACCTTGATGATGGTTATATGGGTTCTGGTAAAGCATTGAAATTTTCAATTAAACGATATGGTAAAGAAAACCACAAGGTTGAAATACTTGAAATGGTTGAGAGTAGAGAATTATTAGCTGAAAGGGAGAGAGAGATTGTTACCATGAATAAAGTTAGAAATGGTAATTGCATGAATCTAAAGGTTGGTGGTATTGGCGGGTTTACCAAAAAAGCTAAAATAAAAAAGAAGAAACCTAAATCTAAAAAGAAACCAGTTGTAAAAGCAAAAAAACGTAGAGTTGTAAAAAAAACTAAATAAAATTTGTTTAAGTTAAAACTTATTAATACTTTTGCTTTATGAAAGATACAATTAAAAATATTTTAAGAGAAGGTACACTAAAAAATTCTTTAGGTGTTATTGTAACTAGACCAAATCAAATATTGATTGTACTTAGAGGGATACCTGGTAGTGGTAAATCAACCAAAGCTAAAGAATTGGTTGGTGAAGGTGCAATACATTCAACTGATGATTTGATTGAATCACAAGGTGATTACAGAAAATTCTTTGCTGATATGATTTCAAATGGTGATTTTGGACCTTTGTCTGAAATGCATAGACAAAACCATTTAAATGCTGTTGAGTCAATGGAATCTGGTATTACACCACTTATTGTTGATAACACCAACATTAGACCCAGTGAACCTAAAAATTATGTTGAATCAGCATTAAGGTTGGGTTATTCGGATGACAATATTAAGTTTGTTGAAATCGGAACTGGTGGTTTATTGGCTGAACAATTGGCTGAAAGAAACACACACGGTGTTCCATTGGACAAAATCAAATCAATGATTCAAGCATACGAAGCTGCTGGTCCAATGACATTAAATAAAGTTTTGGAAGCAAAACCAATGCATTCACAAAAATTATTCGCATCATTAGTTTTGGATGGTAATTCTAGAAGCGACTTATTAAAGTCGGTCAAAACATATATACCAGAAGGTTGGAAGATTATCACACATCACATGACGATTAATTTTGGTAAAGGGTTACCAGATGATTTAAAAGATGATTTGGGTGAAGTAAAAGAAATAACGGCTTACGAAATAGGTATTTCCGAAATGGCTATTGCGGTAAAGGTTAAAGGTTATCATAGTGATAATACAAAACCACATGTAACTATCGCTGTTAACCCAAATGGTGGTAAACCAGTTATGTCGAATGATATTGAAGTTTGGAAACCTTTACCAGAAGAAATTAAATTATCTGGTGTTGTTACTGAAGAAAAATTAGGTTAATTAAAATATTATCATTATATTTGTCTTATGAATATATTTGTTTTAGACGAAAATCCACAAGTTGCTGCTAAGATGCACAATGACAAACATGTGGTAAAAATGATTTTGGAGAGCGCCCAATTATTATGTGGTGTTCACCATATGACTGACCCCCTAACTGACCCCCTAACTACGGAACAAGTACCGTACAAGTTGTCACACAAGAATCACCCATGCTCCATATGGGCTAGACAATGTATTGAGAATTACATTTGGTTATGTGATTTAGGTTTATCTTTATGTGAGGAATATACTTATCGATATGGTAAAAGGCATAAATCACAAGATGTTATTGAGTGGTGTTTAATTAACAAACCAAATTTAAGGGAGAACGGTGATATAACATCATTTGCTTTAGCAATGCCAGATGAATGCAAAACAAAAACCGCGGTTGAATCTTATAGGTTATATTATTTAACACATAAACGAGATATGTCAACTTGGAAAAGTAGAAATAAACCAGAGTGGTTTATTTAATTTAATTTTAGTATATTTGTAAAAATAGTAATATGAAAAATGAAGACAGATATTCAGAACTTGGTATAAAAATATTAAAAATCGGTGAAGCCCTAGTTATGGAGGGTGTTGAAAAGGATGATTACAACATTCACAATATAGGTAATATCATGTTATTCTTAAGTTCAATAATATATGATGAAAATGATATTAAATTATTATCTGATTTATGTGGTATGCTTGCAGCTAAAAACATGATGGAAGATAGTGAGATATTTGATTTATTAAATGGTTTATCATTTGAAGAACTTAATAAATTGATAAATATTATAAAAAATAAAGACGAAGAAGACGATTAATAATATATGTTATCTATAGTCAGATATATAAAAAATAATGGTTTAGAAAAAGCAATATCTGAATTTAATTTGGTATGTAAAAAATATGAACAAAAAATTTTACTAAAATACAACCAAATTGAATCTGATATGTCAAAACCAGAGGTTCAAGAATGTAGAGGTTTAATACTTGAAAAAAATACATGGAATGTTATGTCATTAGCATTTTCCAAATTCTTTAATAGTGGAGAAACACATGCTGCAAAAATAGATTGGAACACAGCACACATCTTAAATAAAGAAGATGGAAGTATGATTCAAGTTTATTGGGATTGGTATCAAGAAGTTTGGTTTGCTGCTACAACTGGTACCGCTGAAGGTGAGGGTGAAGTTAATAACAAATATGGTACAACATTTAATCAATTATTTTGGGATACAGTTAACAACAAATATGGTTTTAATGACTGTTTGTTGGATAAAAATCATATTTATGTTTTTGAGTTAACAACACCATATAATATTGTTGTTACACCACATGGTGAATCATCAGCGAAATTATTAGCAGTTAGAAATAGATTAACATTAAAAGAATTATCACAAGGTGATTTATTTATGGTTTCGGAATCATTGGGGATTTCATTGGTTAAGTCATATGATTTAAATGTTTCAAATGCTGATGAATTGGCAAATACATTAATTGGTATGCCATGGTCTGAAGAAGGTTATGTTGTTAGAGACGGTAATGATAACAGGGTTAAAATAAAAAACCCAGCATATTTGGCAGTTCACCACTTAAAAGGTAAAACTGCTGAACACAACATAATGACTATCATCAAGACTAATGAACTTGAGGAATTCGCTTCAACATTTCCAGACAGAAGAGAAGAATTATATAGATTAAAAGACGGATACGATAAATTAGTATCCAAACTTGAATCATTATGGTTAGAATTGGATAAAATAAGACCTTCTGATGCATCTTCTGGTGAAAGAAAGAGGTTTGCCATGTCATTGATGGAAATAACCGCTAAACACGATTTAAAGATGTTTACTGGGATGTATTTTGGTTTGGTTGATGGTAAGGTAGAATCAATTAAAGAATATATGTTAAACTACGATGATAAATCGTTATATAAAATGTTATAATAAATTATAAATAAAAAAAAAATGAACAAAGCAAAGTATTCAAACAAAGTTTTTAGGTTAGTTAAACCTATGTCGGTAAAATTTCCAGGTATTCCAGAACCATTAGTTTTTAAACTTGGTGAGGAATTTCATATTGTAGCTGATGTGTTATATATGAATGGGTTTCCATTACCTGGACCATTTCAGAAACCAATTATAGATTGGATTGAGGCAAATCCTAGGTTATTTGTGGATGATACAAGACAATTTTAAACAAATCACCCATAGTTATCAACAAAACTTGGTATTTTAAAAATAAATTAATATATTTGTATAAAATAATTTTTAAAATGTTATATAAATTAAAACTTTGGTGGAAATTTGAAGGTAAATACTACCATAAAGATTTTATTAATGGTATCAAAAATATATGGAGATGGTTACCAACCATTTGGAAAGATAGAGATTGGGATGACCATTATATTTTTGAATTAATACGTGTTAAATTAGAACATCAAGCAAAATATATTGGTGACAGAGATATACATACAACGGCAAAACGTGATGCTGAGAAAATGAGACTAGTTGCTAAGTTAATTAAACTCCAACAAGATGATTTTTATGGTATGGAGTACACTGATTATCATGATACTAATTATGACTTTGTACCAACAGATGAAACGGAAAACTGGTATCAAATTAATGATACTTTAATTTCGGAGAAGTTTGACGAATATTTTGCAAAATACCCAAGACAATACAAACGTGTACTTTCGGGTGAAATTAATCGTTATGGTAGAGAACTTGGTGAAACAGATAAGAAATCAATAGCAATGGAGATTTCAAGCGAGAATCATGAACGTTGTCGTAAATTGATTTTTAAAATAATGGAATCTGAAATCGAAACATGGTGGGATTAATAATAACTATAATAACAATAACTAAAACTAAAAAAAAATGAAAAAACTACTTTTACAACTATTAACAACCTTAATTTCAACATTAATCACATTAATTGGTGTTGTTTGTTTGTTTATCGCTTTTAAAACAAAGGATAATCAATATTATATTTTTATACCATCTATGATAATTAGTTGGTTTGTATTATTACCAGTTTATGGTTACTGGGATACATTATTAAAGCAAATGTTTAAAATAAAATAAAATGTTATCTAAGATTAAAAAATACTTAAAAGGTTGGTGGAAACGACACATTATAGATGATTGCCCACCAGAATTGGTTGAACACGAATTTTCTGACAAATATAGAAGATAGAAATGAAACAAATAACACATGAATTCCTTGTTGAAAACGGTTTAATATTATTTGAAACTATTGTCGGTTCACAAGCTTATGGGACACAAACACCAACATCCGACATTGACAAAAAGTTTGTATATATTTTACCGCAAGACTATATTTTGGGTACGGGGTATGTTGAACAAATAAATGTTAATAAAGATTATGTTGGTTGGGAGATTAGACGTTTCTTAGAACTTATGGCTAGTAATAATCCAACAGTTTTGGAATTACTTAATAGTCCAGAAGATTGTATTGTTTATAAACACCCATTGTTTGATATGGTTCTAGAACATAAAGGTGATTTCATTACAAAGATTTGTAAAGATTCATTCGGTGGTTATGCTAGACAGCAGATAAAAAAAACTAAAGGTTTAGATAAGAAACAAAACTGGGAAAAAGATAAAGTAACTCGCAAAGATGTTTTAGATTTTGTTTACGTTATCGAAGGTGAAAAATCAATCCCATGGAAAGTTTGGAACGAGTATCGGGATTATGATGAAAAGTTTTGTGGTGTAACTAATGTACCTAATGCTAGAGATGTTTATGCTGTATTTTATGACAATAAAGCTCATTTTTGCTTTTCTGAATTAGAGTCAGAAGAGGATAGAGAGCATAACAAGAAAGTATTGAAAGACAAAGGTGAATCAGTTGGTATAGGTTATAAAGGTCTTGTAAAGGTTGGTGAGGGTTCTAATTTAGCTGAATCAAACCAATTAAGACTATCTAGCATCCCAAATGGTGAACTACCTATTTGCAATATAATCTATAATAAAGATGGTTACTCTATGCACTGCAAAGACTACAAAGAGTACCAAGAATGGTTAGAAAATAGAAATGAAGCCAGGTATGTTGAAACTCAAGAGCATGGTCAACGTATTGATGGTAAGAATATGATGCATTGCATGAGACTTATCAGAATGGCACAAGAGATTGGTTCTGGCAAAGGTATTCAAGTTAGGAGAGAAGATAGAGAATATTTATTATCCATTCGTAGGGGTGAAATAGATTTGGATTCTTTAATTAAAGAAGCTGATGAAGCAATAAATGAAATGGATTTAATATTTGAAAAATCTGATTTACCAAAAAAGGTTGACCAAGATTTGGTTAATAATTTACTAATCAAATTAAGAAAATCATTTTATGGAATCTCTTAAAGATAGGTATGTTAAATTATTAGCTTCAAAAATAACAGTTAGTATTGATGATTTAACAGATAATGAATTGAAACTAATTAATGAGTCATTTGAATTATTCAGTGAAAAATTAGATGATATTCAAATCTTAAAAGATGAAGTAAAAAGGGTATCAGTTGAACTTGCAAATTTAAAAGCAATGCAAGATGATTCAGATAACGAATATTATGATTAAATGAATGGGTTACCACCATCAATTAAATATTGAAAGGTATCATGCGCTTTTTGACAATCTGATATGAAATTAATTATATCATTGTCATTAAGTGCAAACCATTCACCAACCAGTCGTTTGGAATTGTACTTATTATGCATCCACCTTTCAACCTTCCTATGGTGTGTAGTATCAAATGATTTAACCAAACTAATCTCAGAACCATTACCAGTTTTTAATGAATTGATTCGCTTGTCCAACTCTTTAGTGGATATACCAATTTTAAATTGAGTCCATTCCTCATTAGCTATAAGATAAACCTTACCCATATATAAAAAATAAGGTAATATTATACTTATGTAAATAACATAACATTTTTTTATTAAAAAGTGGATATTAATTTAATAAATTAGTATATTTGCATATATTTAATTAAAAAAAGGTTAAAAAAATGATTAAAATCAACGAAATATTAGTATTAACTTCACTACTACTACTATTACAAAACAACTTCGGGTTGCTGTGTTGATTTTATCATAATAATTAATAGATAAACAAACTAAACCCGAAGTAATTATTGCTTCGGGTTTTTTTATGGTGTTGTGACTGAGTGGTTAAGTTTTTTTTAAAATTATTACATTGGTTCGAATCCAATCAACACATCTAAAAAAAAAATATAATTATGGAAAATGAATTGAACAAAGTGGTATTAATTGGTAGTTATGAAGGTTCTTATGATAAATTTAGAAAGAACAATAAAAAACCAAGAAATAAAAAAAATAAATTGAAATTTATTAAGTTTTTATTAAAAAAAATAAAAAAATAAGCAATACACCCAAATGGTGAAATGGTATACACGCATGGTTTAGAACCATGTTCTGAAATATGAGTGAGGGTTCGAATCCCTCTTTGGGTACAAAATAATTAAAAATAATTTTGTTATTAATAATAATCTTACTATTTTTGTAAAAAAAAAAATAAGATTATGAAAAAATGTATTTTATTCGGTTTATTATTATCTTTTGGTTGTACCAGTCAAGATGATAAAACAACAAATGAAAAAAAAGAAATAAAAAAGGACAGCAACCTTCAATTTGTTAGGATACCAAATTTACCCAAAAATTTTGATACTGTACCTGGGGGTAATTTCGTATTTAGAAGTTCGCAACCATCATTAGAACAATTAGAACTTATATTAAAAAATTACAATATAAATACTGTTGTTAGGATGAACGCTAAAGAATCTACAAATGTTTCACCAGAACAAGAAAAAGAACTAGTTGAAAGATTAGGTAAAAAGTATGTTTGGGTTAACGCACACATTGGTTACGTTAAGGGTAAAGGTTACACAAAATCTTTGGATACAATACAACCCTACCTACACAATGGTAATGTTTTAATACATTGTACACACGGTGCTGATAGAACTGGCTATCAAGTTGCAAAATATATACAAGACAAATTAAATTGGACAAGACAAGAATTGTGGTATTACACCATAAAATATAATAACTGGGAAAATAATATAAAACATCGTCAGAGAGGTTATATAAAATATATGGAAGCATTTTACCCATATGATTTATGGTTAAAAGAAATAAATTAAAAAAAACTTGCACAATTAAAAAATAATAAGTAGATTTGTATCATATTAATTTAAATTTTTTTTATGAGTAATTATGACAATTTAAAAAGACTGAACACATTATTGGATTTGTATTCGTCTAAAAATTCTAAACCTGGTTATGACATCATTGATGGGGTTAAATGTGAGGTTAGGTTTGTGATTATAACGCCAGAATTAGCAGAAGCGTTATTAGAAAATTTCAATAACCACAATAGACCTATGTCTGAAGTTAACTTAAAAGTATTAACAAAAGAAATGCTTACTGGTTCTTGGGTATTTAACGGTGAAAGTATTACTTTTGACTACAATGGAAACTGTACAAACGGCCAACACAGATTAAAGGCAATTGTTATTACTGGTTTATCGTTTAGATTTTTAGTTGCATCAGCAATGGACCCAAATACATTCCCAACAATTGATACTGGTAGAAAAAGAGCTGGTTCTGATATTTTAGCAGTTGCTGGGGCACCAAACCCAACAACAACTTCATCAATATGTAAATTCATATATGGTTTTAAAAATGGTAAATTCAGTGCTAATAGAAATAGTAATAGAACTATAACTAATACTAATATTGAAAACTACTATAACAGTTTAAATGATATTACAACTAGTGTTAGATTTGGTGCGACTATGACTAAAAAATCAAATTCATTATTATCAGCAACTATTCTAGGTGGTTTTCATTATTTATTTAGTGAGGTTGATAAGGATACAGCTGAATCTTTTTTAACTAAATTAGCAACTGGTGTTGGTTTAGAGGTTGGGTCACCAATTATAGCATTTAGAAATAAATTAATCAAAGCTAAAAGTGATGCTAACTATAGGATAACAAATGAAAATCTAATTAAACATGTTACTTATACTTGGGAGAAATATTTAAAAGGTGAAAAAGTACAAAAAATAAAATTACCAGATAATTACGAAATATCGATATACACCCCTAATGTATATAGTTTAGTTTAATTAATTCCATGACAAATAAAAAGGAGCATTATTAATGCTCCTTTTTTTGTATAAAATGACTAAATGTCACCATATATTCATAATATTGTGTAAATTATTGACTAATTGTCATAAAATATAGAATGGTATTTTAATTGTTATGTTAATAACATAATAATAAACTAATAAAAAAATAAAATTTATGTTTGAAGATTTAGACAACTTATTTGATGAATTATTTAATGGTAGAAAAAGATTAAAAACTAACAATTTAAATAGTTTTTTAAACAATTTAAATTTAAGTAGTAAAGAAACAAAGGCTGATGAACCAACATCTAAGAAGACATTCAAAATAAATGGATTTACCTTCCAAGAAAGTACTTGGGATAGTGAACATGGTAAACTCGTTAAAGTTGAATTAGTATCAACACCATTTGATATACTAAAACCAAAAAATTTATCACTTGATGCACAATTAGAAATAGCAATAAAAGAAGAGAGATATGAAGATGCTGCAAAAATAAGGGATGAAATAAAAAATGGTAAACCTAAAATGGAACAAAAAGAAGAGGTTGATTCAGATAATGAGTGGAATTTTTAATTTTTTTTTGATTAAAGTTGATATAATCAAAAATTATTAATAGATTTGTAACATATTTATTTAAAACGTTCTTTAAATTATTTCAGATATATATCTAAAAAATGGGTACTGCAAAAAAAACATTCAAAACTATGATTAGTTTAATTGGTATGTTAAATAACGAAAGTTACACTAACAACGGAATTAAACAAAATTGGTTAGATTTCCAATTAAAATAAAAATCACGTCACAACCACCCCAATAGGTGCGAGTAGGGTGTAGTTGAATAATAGTAGACTCTCGCCAAAGCTAAGCCGAAGACGTAAAAAGGGTTAATCCGCTGGGATGAAAAACTCAAAAAACCATTTTGTGATATAATATTGTTAACAAAGAATCAGTTCAGCAACTTTAAAATTTTTAACGGATATAAAAAAAAAAGATGATTCTGATAACAATTATAATTTAATTAATTTTTAAAATAATAATAATCAATAAATGGGGAAACCCAAGTTTTAATAATATGTTATGAATTTATTAAGTGTAATTAAAAAAGATTTTACTAAGGTTCAAGAAGACTTAACTATTGAGGAATACTTGAAACTTTGTAAAAAAGACAGTAAGGTGTATGCATCACCAGCTGAACGAATGTTAGATGCTATTGGTAATCCAGAAGTAATTGACACAAAAATGGATGATAGATTAAGTAGAATCTATTCAAATAAGATTATCAAAAGATATCCAGCTTTTAGTGAATTTTACGGTATGGAGGATACTATTGAACAAATAGTATCATTTTTTAGACATGCCGCTCAAGGTTTGGAGGAAAAAAAACAAATCCTTTATTTATTAGGTCCAGTTGGAGGTGGTAAATCTTCATTAGCTGAAAGATTAAAATTATTAATGGAGAAAAACCATATATACGTTTTAGTTGCTAATGATGAAGTTTCACCAGTATGGGAAAGTCCTTTAGGTTTATTTGCTAACTATAAAGAGGAATTAGAAAAAGAATATGGTATAGCAAAAAGGTACATACCATCTTGCCCATCACCATGGGTTACAAAACGTTTAGAAGAATTTGAAGGTGACATTACTAAGTTTAAAGTTAGAAAATTAGCTGAGTTTCCACAAAATGATGCTGATGCATATAATTATTCTGGTGCTTTATGTAAAGCAAATCAAGGTTTGATGGAATTTGTTGAGATGTTTAAAGCACCAATCAAAGTATTACACCCATTATTAACTGCAACACAAGAAGGTAATTTTAATGGTACTGAGAGTTTACCAGCCATACCATTTCAAGGTATTATATTGGCTCACTCTAATGAGTCTGAATGGGAAACATTCTCAAATGATAAAAAGAATGAGGCTTTCTTAGACCGTGTTTATATTGTTAGAGTACCTTATTGTTTAAGAGTTGACGAAGAAGTTGAAATTTATAAAAAATTATTAAAACATTCATCATTATCTGAAGCACCTTGTGCTCCAAAAACTTTAGAGTTATTATCACAGTTCTGTGTTATGACTAGAATTAAGAAACCAGAAAATTCATTATTGTTTTCTAAAATGAGAGTTTATAATGGTGAAAATCTAAAGGAGGTTGACCCTAAAGCGAAATCATTGCAAGAGTATAAAGATGATGCTGGTATTACTGAGGGTATGAACGGTATATCAACACGATTTGCTTTTAAAGTTTTATCAAAAGTGTTTAACCATGATTCAGAAGAAGTTGCTGCTAACCCTGTGCATTTATTTTATGTTTTAGAACAAGAAATTATTAAAATGCAATTACCAAAAGAGCTTGAGCAATTTTATTTGAATTTACTTAAATCGACAATATCACATAAATATGCTGAATTTATAGGTGATGAAATTCAAAAAGCGTATGTTGATTCATACCAAGAATATGGTCAAAATTTATTTGAGAGATATATTACTTATGCTGACCATTGGTGTCAAGATAATGATTTTAGAGACCCAGAAACTGGACAACAATTCGATAGAAGTGCATTGAATGATGAATTAGAAAAAATTGAGAAACCAGCTGGTATTGCAAATCCTAAAGATTTTAGAAATGACTTAGTTCAATACTATCTAAGACATAAAGCAAAGAATGGTGAATCACCAAGATGGGATATGTATGAGAAAATTAAAAATGTTATTGAGAAAAGAATATTCTCAAAAACTGAAGACTTGATTCCAGTTATTTCATTTTCAACTAAAACCTCAAAAGAAGATGAGAAAAAACATTCAGAGTTTATTCAAAGAATGATTGATAGAGGTTATACTAATAAACAAATTAAACTCTTAACTGATTGGTATTTAAGAGTTAGAAAGTCCAATTAACATGGGTATAAATATTGTGGATAGAAGACACAATCCTAAAGGGAAGTCGTCTGAGAATCGTCAGCGACTTCTCAAAAGGGTTGAGGACCAAATAAAGAAAGCTATTCCTGACATTATTAAAAATAGTAATGTCAAGGACTTAACCTCATCTAATAAAGGTGTTAAAATACCTGTTAAAGGTGTTAATGAACCTCAATTTAGTTATGACAAAGATAGTGGAAACAAAAGACATGTAAATCCAGGTAACAAAGAGCATATTGTTGGCGATAAAATAAAAAAACCACAAAATGGTAATGGTGGTGGTAAAGGTAACAAAGGTTCGAATGACCCAACAGTTGGTGAAGATGATTTCACTATCACAATATCTAAAGAGGAATTTATGGAATTCTTTTTTAATGATTTGGAATTACCAGATATGGTTAAAAAACATTTGAACTCAATAGTTGATTTTAAACAAAAAAGAGCTGGGTTCACAAATGTTGGTAACCCAAGTAGGTTAAACATTGTTAAATCTTTTAAAAATTCAATGACAAGGAGGATGGCTTCATCTTTGTTTTATGATAAGAAAATAAAAGAGATTGAAAATAAAATAAAAAATGATGATTTAACTGATTCTGAAATTGAATTATTACTTAAGGAATTAGATAAGTTAAGAAAGATGAAATTATCAGTCTCATTTATGGAAGAGATTGATTTACAATATAATAATTTTGAAAAATATCCAGTACCGATAACATCAGCAGTTATGTTTTGTATTATGGATATATCTGGTTCTATGGGTGAAAAAGAAAAAGATATATCTAAAAGGTTTTTCATGTTACTTTATTTGTTTTTATCTAAACAATATGATAAAATTGAAATTGTTTTTATTAGACACCATACGGTTGCTAAAGAAGTATCTGAGGAAGAATTCTTTAATTCAAAAGAAACTGGTGGTACCATTGTTTTTGATGCATTAAAATTGATGGGTAACATAATAAAAGAAAGGTACAGTAAAGATTGGAATATATATGCAGCACAAGCTTCAGATGGTGATGTTTGGGATAACATAGATGCCTATGAATGTGGTAGTTTATTATCTAAAGAATTATTAGATAAATTACAATACATGGTTTATATTGAAGTTAATAGGAACTACGATAGTGACTTATGGAAAACGTACAAACCGATAGCTGAAAATAGAAACAATTTTAATATAGGTAAAATTAGGGAAGTTAATCAAATATGGGAAGTTTTTAGGGATTTCTTTAAAAAAAATGTGACTAATGAGAAATAAAGAAGAATTGAAAAAAATCTTTTCAAAATCTGACTGGAATGTTGAGACTATAGAATTGGCTGATGAAATTATAAGTAGAATAGCTGAAGAACATTTAGGGTTAAGCACATACCCCAATCAATTTGAAATTATAACATCTGAACAAATGTTGGATGCTTATTCATTAATAGGTTTACCGATATCTTATAACCACTGGAAGTTTGGTAAAGATTATGTTATTAATTCCAATAATTACAAAAAAGGTAGAATGGGTTTAGCTTACGAATTAGTAATTAATTCAAATCCGTGTATATCTTATAATATGGAAGATAATACAACGTGTTTGATGTTATTAGTGTTAGCACATGCTGCTTATGGTCATAACCATTTCTTTAAGAATAATTATTTATTTAAATTATGGACACATGCTGACTCTATTATTGATTATATGGAGTTTGCTAGAAATTATGTTAAGAAGTGTGAAGAAAAATATGGATATGAAGAAGTTGAATATATTTTAGATGCTTGCCATATTTTAATGAATTATGGTGTTGATAAATATAAAAAACCAAATAAGATTTCACCAAAAGAAGAATTAGAAAGATTAAAGAAAAAAATTGAAGATGATAGGGTATTAGTTGATGATATTTGGAGAACACTACCAAAAAATGAGACAAAAAAAATAAAAATAAAAAGATTCCCGAAAGAACCAGAAGAAAATATATTATATTTCATTGAAAAAAATTCACCAAATCTAAAAGAGTGGCAAAGAGAATTGGTTAGAATTGTTAGAAAGACTGCACAATACTTTTATCCACAAGGTCAAACTAAAGTTATTAACGAGGGTTGTGCAACTTTTAGTCATTATGAAATAATCAATAAAATGTATGAAGAAGGTTATCTTGGTGAAGGTTTTATGACTGAATTTTACCATCACCATTCAAACGTAATATTTCAACCAGATTTCGACTCTAAATACTATTCTGGTTTGAATCCATACACTTTGGGTTTTAATATATTTAAAGATATAAAAAGAATGTCATTAGAACCGACTGATGAGGATTATAAATGGTTTCCAGATATTGCTGGTAAAGGTGATTGGAAAGAACAATTTTTATATATTGTTGAAAACTTCAAAGATGAAACTTTTATATTACAGTATTTATCACCCAAAGTGATAAGAGATATGAAATTATTTGAAGTTAGGGATGATTATGATGATGACCACTATGAAATTGTTGCAATACACAATGATGAGGGTTACAAAAGCGTTAGAAAAAGTTTATCTGAAAATTATAATAGAAGTAGATATGTACCAGACATTCAAGTATTTGATGTTGATATATATGGGGATAGAACACTAACCTTAGACTATACATCGATTAATGATAAAGATTTAGATTTATCAAAAGTGGATGAGATTATTGAAAATATTGAATATTTATGGGGGTTTCCTGTTAGATTAATTCAAGATGGTAATGATAATTATGTCCTAGGTTAATATAAATAACATAACATAATAAAAAACCCAAATAGCATTTGGGTTTTTTATTTTAGAATTGGTTACTTACCTTGCCCCCTATATTTTTTTGCGTAATTTCTAGAAGTTTTTAATTTTGATGTTTTACTTTTAGAATGTACACCAGGGCGCTTAGTTTTTCCACCTTTCAACAAAGTTGAAGTGCTTGAAGTTTTACTTGATTTTGCCATAACAATATATTTATAATATAAATATTAATATTAGGTTAATAATTATATTAGTTTGTTGATTTTTTATAATTTTATTGTTATATTTGCAAATATGAAAAATATTATATTTTTAGATTACGATTCTGAAAGAATAGGAAATGAGATAAGGGTGGGTAAACCAAACCAAGAACCACCAACAGATAAAGATTCAGAACTTGAGTTATTAAACCAAGACCTTGATTTAATAACAGATGGATTATTAAAATTAATATCTGAAGCTGATAGGTTGGGATATTGGGATAAATCGGTAATATTAGATAATGTTATTGGTAAATTAGTAAAGGAAAAATATGACAAATCAAGAGAAAGCATTGATGTATGATGCAATTGTTGCCGAAGGTGACAGATTAAATAGGGAAAAATCTAAAATAATGGCTCAAAATGCTGGTATAAATATGTCACCAGAAAACCTAAAAATTATTGATGATATTAATAAAAGATTACAACTTTTAGAGTTTAGGTTAAACGAGTTAATTAGATAATTATGACAAAAAAAAGAACCAAAGTAACTGTTGAATCTATAATTAAAAAAGAAGAACCGTTAAAGGTTAGGTCAACAAATAAAAAAAATGAAAATCAAACAAAAGGTGTTGTTGTTGATGAAAAATTAGAAAACAAAAAAATAACATCTGACAATAGGTTTGAAAGACATAAAGCTTTTGGTGACCAAACTAAACGTAATGAAATAACTGAAAAAGTTAAACAAGGTTTACTTAGATGGTCTTTTTATGCAATCGATAATGATAATGGTTATCATTATTATTTAAAAATTAAAAAATAGTTATATGGGTTTAAAAGAACAAATTAATGCGGATTTGGTTACCGCAATGAAAACAAAGGATGCAACATCTTTAAATGTGTTAAGGGTTTTAAAAGGTGAAATTCAAAGAAGTGAACAATCATCAAATGGTAAGGTTGAAGTGTCAGATGCTGATATTATCAAATTGATTAAGAAATCAATTGACGGTATCAATGAAACTGGTGGTGACCAATCTGAAATTGCAGTACTTGAAAAATATATGCCAAAACAAATGACTGAATTTGAAATTCAATTAGCGGTAACATCATTAATATTGGGTAATAACTATAATTCACCAAAAGATATGGGTAAAATTATGGCTTATTTTAATCAAAATCACGCTGGTCAATATGACGGTAAATTATTATCTGAAGTTGTTAAAAACTTACTAACAAATACAGACACTATTGTATAATGGATAGTAACGAAAAATTAATCCAAGACATAACTAATTTAATTAAATTTTACGAAGGATTAGGTCAAACGAACCCACAGTTAGAAGTTTATCTTAATAAATTATATGATGAATTAAATAAGTTAAAAAACGAAACAAATGAGTAAATCGGTATTAGTTGCGGTTGCGAATAGTAAAGAAAAAAGTGTTCCTATGGATGAAATAATAAAATGGGAACCAGAAAAAATGAGTTTTATAAGTGATTCGGTTTTTTTCAAAGTCGAAGAAACTTTTTTCTCTATGAAAAAAAATGATTTTTGCAATATTTTTACAGAAAAATGTGCACATATTAAATATTAATTATATATTTGCTTATGGCTTTATTAAAATTTGAATTAACTGAGGACCATTTAAAATTATTGAAAAACTTAAAATGGTCATTAAATGAAAACACCAATTGTTTAGAATCTATTGGTTTTGGTGAAGAATATGGTTCATCACCATTTGGTGGTGACAATATGATTGAAGATATGTACTTGATATTACAAGGCAAACCAAAAGACTTTGACCCATTAAATGATGAGACTTATTATATAACAGAAGATTATATAAAAACTATGGAAAAGTTATTTAGTGAATTATCTACAGCTATGGATATTGTTATGTATACAGGTAAATTTGAACCAGGGTTTTATAAAACAAAATGGTATGATAGAAATTGGACTAAATTTACACCAAAAACGATAGAACATGAATAAATTTGACACATCTTACATTATTGTTAAAGTTATAAAAACTAAAAGTGGAAAACCACAACATGTATTTCTAGTGGATAGTAATCATGAGCTTTTAGAATTTAAAAATCAAGAAGAAGCTATTAAAATTGCTGAAATATTTGAAACTAATTCAGATAAAGGTTGGGCTTATTACGTTAAACAAATATGATGAATAATTCAACGATATATGATTTTAATATGATACCAAACAATAAAGTTTGGTTTACATCAGATAATCATTTTGGTCATAAAAATGTTATAAAATATTGTAAAAGACCTTTCGATTCTGTTGATGAAATGGATGAAATATTAATTGACAAATGGAACATGGTTGTTGGTCATGATGATTTGATTATATGTTGTGGTGATTTTTCATTAACAAACCCTAAAAGGACAAATGAAATATTAAATAAATTAAACGGTAATAAGGTATTAATTATCGGTAATCACGAAAAAAGCGTATTGAGTAGTAAACCAAACAGAGATATGTTTAATGGTGGTATTTATAGTTTACTAAATATAACAGTTTTAGATGATGAGGTTGTTGATGAAAAGCAAGATATAATATTATGTCATTATCCAATGATTGTTTGGGATAAATCTCATAGGGGTTCATGGCAATTATTTGGTCATGTTCATGGGATGTTTGATAATGACCCTAAACTATCACCAAATCAAATAGATGTTGGGGTTGATTCCAATTTTTTTAGACCAATATCATACCAGGAAGTAAAAGAAAAAATAACGATAAAAAATATAAACCGAGTTAAACACGGTAAGTAATCAAATTAAACATTAAATTGTTTAAATAATATTAAATTAGTTTTATGAAGTTTAAAGATTTAACTGAAGCAGATAAAAAATATGCCTATGACATATACACCAACAAAGACATGTCTTGGGATGATAGGATGAAAAAACTTATGAGTTTTTTTGGTAAGTCTGAAAGAACAGTTCGTAAATGGTGTTCAGAAAAATTGAATTTTAAGGAAAAAGTTGATATTGAACCAGAACAATATGTTAAAGCTAAAGAGAGGAAGTTTGATAAAAACAAAAGAAGATTTATCATAACCTGGGCTCAAAATAACACACCAGTACACTCTGGTTTGTTAAAAAATATTGAAGCATATGCTGATTATATTGGTGCTGATATACATGTTATTGCTGGTAGATATAAAAACCCAACATCTATGTGGTCACAAGCCCAACAAGATGATGAGAATTGGGATAAATTGGTTGTACCTTATTTAGATGCCAATAGACATGATATACACAAATACGTATCAATCATGTCTGACATTAAAATACAACCAACAGCGGTTAACCCAATGACTGGTTTACAAGCATTAAGTGGTATAAATTCATGCATATTTGGTAGCCCTAAAATCCAAATGGAAATGATTCCCGTTTTGGAAAATAGCAAACCTAAAATGATGTTAACAACTGGTTCAATAACAAAAAAGAATTATACAGACTCTAAAGCTGGTAAAAAAGGTGATTTCCACCATACATTTGGTTTTGTTGTTGTTGAAATAAAAGATTCAGAAGTGTTTTTTGTTAGACAAGTAACCGCTGATGATAAAACTGGTTCATTTAGTGATTTATATTTTAGAGTTGAGAATGGTGAGGTTAATAAAATCAACCGAATTGAAGCTATAGTTTTAGGTGATTTACATTATGGTCATCATGATGAACAAGTTTTAGATTCAACAATTGGTTTAATGCATGAATTAAATCCAAAACATGTTGTATTACATGATGTGTTTGATGGTAATTCAATAAGTCATCATGAAATGAAAGACCCATTTATTCAATATGGTAAAGAAATGTTGGGTATTAATGATTTAGGTAAAGAAATAGATAACATGCTTGAAGGTTTAAATAGATTTAAAGATTTTGAAAATGTTGTAATTGTTAGAAGTAACCATGACGATTTCTTAGATAGATGGTTAAAGAATGAAGATTGGAAAAAACAACCAACGTTTAAAAATTCAAGGCTATATATGAAGTTTAGTGATTTATTACTTGAACAATATGGTAAAGACCCGTATAATGTTAAAGGTGTTATACCATCTATAATTAATGAAAGATATCCTAAATTCATAACATTGGGTAGAAGTGCATCTTATAAAATAAAGGGATACGAATGTGGTCAACATGGTGATATTGGGTCAAATGGTAGTCGTGGTTCATTAATGCAATTTAGACAATTGAATACTAAAATTATAGTAGGTCACTACCATTCTCCAGGAAGAAAAGACGGTGCAATCGCTGTAGGTACTTCAACAAAATTAAGAGTTGGTTATAATAAGGGTGCTAGTAGTTGGTTACATTCACATGTTATTATACATAGTGATGGAAAAGCACAACATATTAATTTAATAAATAATGAGTTTTCAACATTGGTTAATGAATAATAAACATAAGAAAATAGAAAAAGAATTAGAAAAACTAATTGAAGATGATGAAACCGTTTTATTAGTTTTAAATTTATTTCATAAGTATGAGGACGATAATTTAAAATTGATAAAAAAATTAAATATGGGTAAGACTATAGATACGAATAGGATAAAAGGTGCTCTTAAACAAACTATAAATGCTCATGGTGTTATTAATAGTAGATTAATTGGTAGTGCCACAAAACGGATATACGGTGCATTATTAGATGAAAATAAACGTAGGTTTAAATTAAATTTTAATAGTTTTATTATTGGTGCAGTTATAACTTATATAATAATGTTAATTACGGTATAATAATTAAATTTGTTAATATATTTATAATTAATAACTTATAATAAAAATATAAAAAAATGGAAAATTTAAAAAACACTTTATCTGAAATATACAAAATTTCACCATATTTATCATTCAACAATAAAACAAAATTTGATAAATCATATTCAGACATCTATGGTGAAGTTACAGAAAAGTCAACAAATGGCATAGTTAACTATTTTAAAGATTATTTTAACGAAAATACCGTATTTTATGATTTAGGTTGTGGTCTTGGTAAGATGGTTGCACATATAGGTTTGCAATACAACCCCAAAAAATCATGCGGTATAGAATTATCAAAAGAAAGAATTGACGCTACTATGTTAATTAAAGAGAAATACTGCAAAGATAACGATAACATATCATTTATTGAGGGTGATTTTTTCTTAATTGATTTTAGTGATGCGACAGTGGTATACTGTGATGATACCGCAATGAGTCAAGATGTTACAAAAAAAATAATCGATAACCTACCTAAAGGTTGTTTATTTATTTTTAGAAAAAGTTTATTACCAAATGACATAAAGTTTGAAACGGTTACAGGTCTTCAATTCAACACAACATATGATAAATATGATAGTATACATTATATTATCAAATAATCTAGTTTATTAAAAAAAATGAAAAATACGATTAAAAAAATTTTGAGAGAAGGTATTTTAGATAAAACAATAAAAAGAATAGCAGTATTCGATTTTGACGGTACGCTAATTGATACTGACACACCAGAAAGTGGTAAAACATTATGGTTGAATGAATTTGGATTCAAATGGCCATTTACTGGCTGGTGGGGTAGACCAGAAAGTTTAGATAGTAGAATTTATTTTGAAAATAACGGAAGAAAGTTAATAGAAGATTTAATTAAAAAATTAACTTACGATGAAATAGAAAAAATAATACACAAGGGTTTAA
>JACCDO011659792.1_pt1 | contig 23839 bp, 19 predicted proteins | sample 7446101 | NCBI WGS metagenome assembly JACCDO01 (sample SAMN15323440, study PRJNA562643) | freshwater metagenome | isolation source: river surface water | place: USA:Blue River Watershed | collected 2017-08-16
GCATCAACGCAACCGCAGCTCAGGCTGCTGGCGAGAAGGTATACGTCATCGGCGGTATGCCATCAGACCCATTCTGGTCAGTTGTAAAGCGCGGCGCAGAGGCTGCGGGCGAGGCTGTTAAGGCAGCCGGCGGCACCGTAACCTGGCTGGGCCCAGCAAACTACGACAACCTAGGTCCAGACGCTGGCAAGCTAGTCGACAACGCAATCGCAGCTGGCGCAACCGCCATCGTTATTGCTGACTGGGTTCCAGAAGCTGAAAACCCAGCGATCATCCGCGCAGTAAAGAAGGGCATTTCTGTCGTTCACTACAACGCAGGTGGAGTAGCTCAGGCAAAGAAGACCGGCGCACTTGCTTACGTTGGTTCAGATGACTACCTAGCTGGTGTGGCTGGCGGAAAGTACATGGCATCAAAGGGTGCAAAGAACATCCTTTGTGTTAACACTGTTCCTGGTTCAGCAAACCAAGAGGCTCGCTGCAAGGGTGTAGCAGACGGTGCAAAGGGCAAGGCAAAGGCAAAGCAGTTGCCACTTCCTTCATCTAACTTCGGAAACCCAACCGCTGTTTCAAACGCTGTCAAGGCTGCCCTAACTAAGGACAAGACCATCGACGCAGTTGTAACCATCGGTGTTCAGGACGCAGACAGCTCAGCTGCTGCTATCAAGGCTGCAGGCAAGACCGGCAAGGTCAAGCTAGGCACCTTCGACCTATCAACCAACGTTCTTGGCCGCATTGCAGACGGAACCCAGACCTTCGCAATCGACCAGCAGCCTTGGTTGCAGGGCTACCTAGCCACCTCAATGGCTTGGCAGCACGCACAGTACGGCATCTTGCCTGCTTCAAACCCAGTTCTAACCGGCCCAGCAATTGTTGACAAGAGCAACGTTGCCAAGGTTGCAGCTGGCGTCAAGGCTGGCGTTCGCTAAGCCAAAACCTCTTCATCTGTTTCACTGGGGTGGCTGGGTCTTCTTCGGAGGGCCCAGTCACCTGCCCCAAGTTTTCTACTAACCAAACGAGGTACACACCATGTCTTCAAGCGTTCGCAGCGCCGGGCTCTCAAGCCTGATTCGCCGCCCAGAGTTCGGTGCCCTAATCGGCGCCTTGGCGGTATACATCTTTTTCTCTATCGCCGGTGGCGGTCAGTTCTCTGACCTAAGCGGTTCAGCAACGTGGCTGAACGTGGCAGCCGAGCTTGGCATCATCGCACTGCCAGTTGCTCTAGTCATGATCGCCGGTGACCTCGATCTTTCAGTTGGTTCGGTTCTTGCCGGCAGCTCGATGACCCTGGCCATCACCTCTGGCTTTTTCGGTTTGCCAACCTGGATCGGTGTTATTGCAGCCCTCACCTTCGGCGTTCTAGTCGGTTGGCTTAACGGCTACATCGTAACCAAGACCAACCTGCCTTCTTTCGTGGTCACCCTGGCAACCATGTTTGCGGTCTCGGGCATCACCCTTGGCTTTACCCGTTTGCTGGTCGGCTCAACTTCGGTTGCGCTAACCGCAGACCCAGAGATCCAGAGCCTGTTCGGTGTCATGATTTTTGACCTATTCGAAACCGCGGTTGTTTGGTGGATTCTGGTCGCCCTGGTTATTTCGTGGATTCTCTACAAGAGCAAGTACGGCAACTGGATTTATGCAATCGGTGGCGACGTTATCTCTGCCCGTGCAACCGGCATCCCGGTCAACAAGGTTCGCATCTCGCTATTCATCGGCAGCGGCTTTGGTGCTGCGCTGGTTGGTGTTATTCAGACCTGCCTTTACAACGGTGCGCAGGTGGCCGCCGGTCAATCTTTCGTGTTCAACTCGATCATCGCCGTTGTTGTCGGTGGTGTTCTTTTGACCGGTGGATACGGTTCAACCATCGGTGTGATTCTCGGAACCATCACCTTCGCGGTGGTAAACCAGGGAATTTATTACACCGGATGGGATGCAGACTGGGCTGCCCTAATTCTCGGTCTGTTGCTTTTGGCAGCAGTTCTAACCAACAACACATTCCGTCGCTTGGCCCTATCTGGTGGCAAGAAAGAGAAGAAGAATGACTAGTTCAGCAAAGAAGCCAATTCTTAGCCTCAAGAACGTTTCAAAAGTTTTCGCGGGCTATCAGGCGCTAAAAGACGTATCGCTAGACATCTATCCGGGTCAGGTTTTGTGCTTGCTCGGTGACAACGGTGCCGGCAAGTCAACACTGATCAAGGTGCTCTCTGGTTTTCACGAGCCAAGCTCAGGCACCATGCAGGTCAACGGCGAAGACCGCGCCTTCAAAAGCCCAAAGGATGCAAGCAACGAAGGAATCGCAACCGTGCACCAGTTCGGCGGAACTTTTCCGTTGATGAGCATCGGCCGTTCGTTCTTTGTAGGAGTTGAACCGCTAAAGGGTTGGGGTCCTTTCAAGTACTTCGACAAGAAATTTGCTAACGCAACCGTTGTTCGCGAGATGCAGGCTATGGGAATCACACGCGTCACTGACGGTGAGCGTTTGATCGGAAGCTTGTCTGGCGGTGAGCGTCAGGTTTCAGCGATTGCTCGCGCAGTTTATTTCGGTGCCAAGGTCTTGATCCTTGACGAGCCGACCGCAGCTCTGGGTGTCAAAGAGGCAGCTCACGTGCTTCGAATCATCATGCAGGCAAAGCACAAGGGCATTGCAGTGGTCTTGGTAACTCACAACGTGTCGCACGCTCTGACCGTTGGTGACCACTTTGCTGTTTTGATTCGCGGCGAAAAGGCCGATGACTTTGCCAAGGGTGAGCGCACCCGTGAGCAAATCACAGACCTCATGGCCGGTGGCGAGGCTATGGCTGAACTTGAAAAAGAACTCAGCGACCTCACCGGCACAATTAACCAAATCAACTAGGTCCGATACCTCTCGTGGTTTTCTGAACTCCTCCTTGGTTAGTGAAAGAGACAACAATCGCTCGGCTTCGGTCGGGCGATTGTTGTTTAACCATCGGGATTTTGACGGGACAGCGGGCAGATTTGCCTGATAGCGCTTGCATAGTTCAAAGTGAACCAAGAACAAAAACTCACAAAGGAGTGACCATGAGCCAGAAGCCAGACCGCAACCTCGGCGTTGAACTTGTTCGCGCAACCGAAGCAGCCGCAATTGCCGGATCAGCCTGGATTGGACGCGGCGACAAGAATGCCGCCGATGGCGCGGCGGTCGATGCAATGCGTGAGTTTCTTTCAACAGTTGACTTCGCCGGCACCGTGGTTATCGGTGAGGGTGAAAAAGATGATGCTCCGATGCTCTACAACGGTGAAGTTGTCGGCAACGGGCACGGCCCAGAGTGTGATATCGCAGTTGACCCAATCGACGGCACCAGCGTGACCGCCGCTGGTCGCGCGCACGCGATCTCGGTGATTGCGGTTGCCGACCGTGGCTCGATGTATAACCCGGTTGACGTTTTCTACATGGACAAATTGGTCACCACCGGAGCTGGCCGAGGCGTGGTCAGCTTGGCACAGAGCCCTGCCGACAACGTTCGTGAGCTGGCCAAAGTGTTGGGCAAGCCAACCAGCGAAATCACCGTTGCTGTCATCGACCGTCCACGTCACCTAGGCCTTCTCGATGAAATCCGCTCTGTCGGTGCCCGCACCCGCCTCTTTCTAGACGGCGATGTTGCCGCCGGAATCCACGCTGTGACCGGTGCCGGAAACATCGACATGCTGCTAGGAGTTGGCGGCGCTCCAGAAGGAACCGTCACCGCATGTGCTGTGAAGGCGCTCGGCGGATACATGGAGGGTCGCATGGCACCGCTCAACGCAGAGCAGTTGGCCAAGGCCACCGCTGCCGGCCACGATCTTGACCGCATCTTCACCCAGGATGACCTGGTCACCAGCGACAACACATATTTTGTGGCCACCGGCGTCACCGACGGCATGCTGCTCAAGGGCGTTAGCCGCGAGGGCAAATATGTGCGCACCGACAGCATCATCTTGCGGTCTCGCTCTGGCACCATTCGACGAGTTAGCGCCGATTATCTGGCTGAGCGCTGGCTCTAATCCACAAACACCCTATTTATACAATCGGTTGCCACAATTGAGCTGAGTCGCGCGAGACCCAGCACATCCTGTATTCACAGCCACTGGCGGCCACGACGGCGTAACTAAATCGTTAGCGTGAATCCCACAAAGACCCTCTTTTTGGCAATCGGTTTCCGTAAGCTAGAGCTCGAATTGGAAAGGCGCGATCTCATGTTTACGATTACCGGCTTCGCAGATGAAATTTCTAAAGACCTAGACGAACAAATTGAATTACTCACAAAGCTCGACATCAAGTTTGTGGAATTCCGAAGCGCGTGGGGAACCAAGGTTCTTGATCTCAGTCAAGAGCAACTTGGCATTGCTAAATCCAAACTAGATGTGGCCGGCATCCAGCTTTCCTCAGTCGGATCAGATCTAGGCAAAATCCAAATCACTGATCCATTTGATGCTCATCTTGAGCGCGCTCGTCACGCAGTCGAGGTGGCAAACTACTTCGGCGCTAAGTACATCCGCATGTTCAGCTTCTTCATCCCTGAAGGGCATGATCCGGCCCAATTTCGAGATGAAGTGATTCGACGAACCAGGGCAATGGTCGAGTTGGCTGAAGCTGGGGGCATCACCATGCTGCACGAAAACGAGAAAGACATCTTTGGCGACACCCCCGAACGTGTTGTCGACCTCATGACAACAATCGCATCGCCCAACTATCGTGCGATTTTTGACCCAGCAAATTATGTGCAGTGCGGTTTCAAACCTTTTGACCAGGCCTACCCGCTGGTTCGCGAGTTCACTGACTACATTCACTGCAAAGATGCGTTGTCACCAAGCGGCGACAACGAACTAGGGACAGTAGTGCCTTCTGGTGAGGGCGAAGGGCAGTTTTCGCAATTTCTGAGAGCGCTACACGAATCCGGCTACAGCGGATTCTTGTCTATCGAACCGCACCTCGGAGACTTCGACGCATTTGGCGGCCTTTGCGGCCCAGAACTTTGGACCACCGCATACGAAGCACTGATCAAGGTGCTCAATTCACAAGACCTTTCGTACGCATAAAAAGACTCAATACAAGAGAAATCGAGAAGAAAAATATGTCAAAAATTGTTCGTCTTGGAGTTATCGGCCTCGGTGTAGAAGGCCTTTCATACATCAAGTTCATTTCTGAGGGCATGGTGCCGAACATGGTTATCGGTGCTCTGAGCGACGCCGTGCCGGACAAGCAGCAGACAGCTGACGATCTGGGCGTGCCCTTCTTTAGTGACTACAAAGAGATGATTACCTCGGGGACAGTCGATGCTGTGGTGACTACCGTTCCGCATTACTTGCACCCAGAAATGGGAATTTACGCGCTTGAACACGGTGTGCACGCACTTGTCGAAAAGCCAGTTGGCGTCTACACCAAACAGGCTCAGCGCCTGCTAGATGTTGCCGCTGCTCGACCAGAGCTGCAGTTCGGCGTCTTCTTCAACCAACGCACTAACCAGCTATACAAAGATCTTCGCGATCTAATGGCTTCGGGCGAGCTGGGCAAACTTCGTCACACCTCATGGATCATCACCAACTGGTGGCGCCCGCAGGGTTATTACGATTCGTCAGCATGGCGTGCAACTTGGGGCGGCGAAGGTGGTGGCGTCTTGGTAAACCAGGCTCCACACCAGCTGGATCTTTGGCAGTGGATCTGCGGCGTGCCAAAGTCAGTTTTCGCAAAGGTTCAATACGGTTTCCGTCGCAACATCGCAGTTGAGGATGAAGTGAACGCGTTGGTTTCTTTTGCTGACGGCGCAACCGGAACTTTCATTACTGCGACCCACGACCTGCCGGGGACCGACCGCCTAGAGATATTGTGCGACCAAGGCAAGATTGTGGTCGAAAACTCTAAGGATGTGACAATCTGGCGCCTAACCAAGCCAGAGCAGCAGCTCTCTGAAGAGATGTCAATGGAGCACGTTGCCAAGTTATTCCAAGGCGAACTTGACGCATCGACCTTTATGAGCGTCGAAACCAAGAGCTACTCCTCGGTTTGGGGCCAGCAGCACTCAGAGGTTATGCGCAATTTCGCTGCAGCGATCAACGGCGAAGAGAACTTGTTGGCTCCAGGAGCCGACGGCATCCACGGCGTCAGACTGGCAAACGCAATTCACTTGTCTAGCTGGACTAACAAAGAAGTAAGCATTGAAAACTTCGATGATGAGGCCTACTTGGCCGGCCTAAACGAGCGCATTCGCGCCGAGGGCAAGTACGCGGAAAGAGACTGATCATGGCGAAAATAGGCGTTCAAATGATGATGGTCAAAGAGGCAGTCGCCGAGCAGGGCATGTGGCCGGTGCTGCAAAAGCTAAAGGCACTCGACATCGATGCCGTTGAGGTTTCTCAAATTCCGATGACGACTGAGAACAGGGATGCTTTGCACCGCGCAATTGGCGAGCTGGGCATTGAGGTTGGCGCGCTTTCAGTTGCGCTAGCGCACAAAGAGGGTGCCACTATTGACTCGCTTGACACTCACTTCGACAAAATTGTTGACGATTGCCAGCGCTTGAATACTCGATTTGTTCGAATTGGAATGATGCCTTTTGAGGCAATGGTTTCAAAGCAGGCGACCGAAGCATGGGCGGCAGAGGTTAACCCATATGCGGTCAAGCTGAAAGAGCACGGGATCACCCTCTGCTATCACAATCACCACGCAGATCTAATCAAATTCGACGGTGAACGAATTTTTGACATCGTGCGACGAGTCGCGCCCGATGTGCAATTTGAGGTTGACCTCCACTGGGTGCAGCGAGGCGGCATGGCCCCGCTTGACATGCTCGAGGAATACTCCGGGGTCTGCAAATTAATTCACGTCAAGGACTACCGCGTCGATGCTTTGCCTCAAGATGCCATTGACCTTTTCAACGCCGGAAAATTTGCTGAGGGTTACGACAAGTTTGTAAACATCATCCAGTTTGCAGAGGTGGGTCAAGGCAACATGAATTGGCCGAAGATCCTGCCGGCAGCAGTCGAAGCCGGTGCAGAATTTTTCTTCATCGAACAAGATATGACCTATGGCCGAGACCCATTTGAGTGTGTCAAGGATTCAAGAGAGTACCTAAAGTCCATTGGCTATTAATAGCAAGTCTCATCTAAACGGTCGCTAATGCGACCGTTTAGCATTTAACAAAAGAGTTAATCAACCGGTTGCCATTGAATTAACTACCGTGAAACATTGGGTTTCAGCGGAGTTATCAAACCGTTATTGGAAAATTGTGGAAATCGGTTGCCAATTTAATTCAGCTACCCTAATCTCATCATTGAGCTGGAAAAGCACCTCCTCCTGGATCCAGCGAAACTTCCTAACCATAGAAAAGGAATCGCAATGAAGCTAACCAAGCGCACAGCAGGTTTCTTGGCTGCAACTGCCGCATCAGTTTTGGCACTTTCAGGCATGACCCCAGCGCACGCAGCTGCAAAGACCGATCTAGTTATCGGTGCAGTAGCAGAGCCGACCACATGGGACCCAGCGGGTGCCAACATCGGTCACTACTTGCCTTACTATCAGGCCGCCTACGACAACCTAATCCTTCGCTCTCCAGATGGTTCATACAAGCCAAACCTGGCCACCAAGTGGAAAATCGCTGAAGACTATAAGTCAATGACCATCGATCTTCGCAAGGGTGTTAAGTTCACCGACGGCGAGGCATTCGACGCTGTCGCTGCAAAGGCAAACATCGACTCATACGTCAAGTCAACCGGCCCATACACCGCAAAACTTGCCGGCACTTCAGTCGCAGTAGTAGATGCAGACACCATCAAGCTAACAATGGCAACCCCAAACCCTGAGATCGTATTCTTCTTGGCCACAACCGGCAGCTTCATGGCTAGCCCGAAAGCTCTTGGCACAGCTGGCCTAAAGACCACACCAGTTGGGTCAGGTCCATACGTATTCAAGTCAGGCAGTGCCGGTTCACAGTATGTCTTCGAGGCGAACCCAAACTACTGGGACAAGTCAAAGATCAAATTCAAGAAGCTAACCTTCAAAGTTCTGATTGACAACACTGCACGCTTGAACGCCCTTCTTGGTGGCCAGGTCGACGTCGCAAACCTTTCATCGGCGACCATGACTGCTGCAAAGGGCAAGGGGTTCAATATCGTCAGCAACACTGTTGACGTAAAGGGCTTAGTCTTGCTTGACCGTGCTGGTATCAAGAACCCTGCACTTGGCAAGGTTGCTGTTCGTCAGGCACTTTCATATGCATTCGACCGCAAGGCCCTTGCTGCCGCCGTTGACCCAGGTGCTGCACCGACCAACCAGGTCTTCAGCCCAGCAACCAGTGCCTATGACAAAAAATACGACACTTACTACGGCTACAACCCAAGCAAGGCTAAAGAGCTTCTAAAGACTGCTGGATACCCTGACGGTTTCACCTTGAAGCTAAACCCATGGCCAGAAGCTAACTTGAACGCACTTGTCGAAGGTTATCTAAAGGACATCGGTGTCAAGGTTTCATGGACAACCGATACTGGTCTAGCTTGGTACAGCAATGCAAAGGCTGGAAAGCACGAGGCAATCATCATGTCGATCTTCCAGGGCACCGACTTCGTCACCGCCGAAACATTCTTGGCTAAAGACGGCGGTTGGAACTGCAACAAGTATGAGAACAGCAAGATCTCAGCTCTCTTCAAGGCAGTAAACGCAGACGCTTCACCAAAGAATGTCGGCATTCAGGTCAAGAAGATGAACAAAATTGCTGTTGAAGACGCATGGAACGTACCTTTCTATCGCGTGCCTATCTATGTAGGAACCAGCGCTCGTGTGAAGGCAGTTAACCAAGCACAAAATGCATTCCCTTACCTATACAACATCTCTCCAACAGGTAAGTAATAACCCCTTGGCGGGCGGGTCAGGCTTACAAACCTGACCCGCCAACCAAACACCGAAAACCGCAATCCGAAAGTCGCAAAAAGATGCTCCCATTCATCGCAAGAAAAATATTTTCTGGCGCATTCTTGCTGCTAGTGATTTCGTCGCTGGCATATTTCCTAGTCTTCTTTAGCGTTGATGGCGTGGCTTACCGTTTGCTCGGTGATGCCGCCACGGCAGCCGATGTTACGGCTAAAAACGCTGAACTTGGCTTGGACCGCCCGTTTGTGGTGCGCTACCTCGACTGGCTGTGGAACGCTCTCAACCTTGACTTCGGTGTCTCTTGGTTCACAAACGAACCAATCATGGATGGCCTAGCCAGCAGGCTTCCGATCACCATTACCTTGGTCGCCATCGCGATCCTCATCTCTGCATTGCTAGCAGTATTGCTAGGCATGACTGCAGCCATCAAAGGTGGTTGGGTTGACAAGGCAGTGCAGTTTTTGGCAATCACTGGATTTGCTGTTCCAGGTTTCGTAATTGCAGTTATTTCAGTCACTATTTTTGCCATCAACCTAATGCTGTTGCCTGCAACAGGGTGGGTTCCGGTTGAAGAGAATCCCGGTCTATGGGCGGCCTCACTGGTCCTGCCCGTGTTCTCGCTTGTAATTGCGACAGTTGCATCGTCGGCCCAGCAAATTCGCTCTGCTATCAAAAATGTCCTTGAGCGCGACTGGGTGAAGACCCTGCGCAGCCGAGGAATTCCAGAGCGCGAAATTCTTTTCAAGCACGTTTTGCGTGCCGCCGCCCCTGCCGGACTAACTGTGCTGAGCCTGCAATTCGTTGGAATGCTCGGCGGCTCCGTAATCGTCGAGAGCATATTTGCACTGCCAGGTATCGGCTCATACGCGGTGACGGCAACGGCTGGTGGCGACACTCCCGTTGTCATGGGTGTCGTGGTCTTCACGGTGCTAGTTGTAATTTTTGTAAACCTAATTGTCGACCTGATTAACGGTTGGCTTAACCCAAAGGTGCGTGTTAAGTAATGGGAACTTCACCAGCTACTGCTGCCGTAGTGCATGCAAAACCGATTGTTCGCCAGAGCTTGGCAAAGCGCCTAGTCAAGAACCCACTTGGTCTGTCAGCCTCGGCATTCTTGATTCTCACGGTCCTGATGGCGATATTTGCGCCGCTAATCTCTCCATACGACCCGACTCTCACCGATCCGCTAAACATCATGAGCGCTCCAAATGGCGCCCATCTGCTTGGCACCGACAGCGCAGGTCGCGATGTTTTCAGCAGATTGTTGTTCGGAACGCAGACCACACTTATCTCTGCGGTTGTAGTGGTAGTTGTCGCAGTCTTGGTTGGCGTGCCTTCAGGTCTTATCGCTGGTTATTACGGCGGAAAATTCGACGGCATTTCCTCATGGCTTTCTAACGCAATCATGGCCTTACCGGCAATCATCGTTTTGCTCGCAGTTCGCACCGCAATTGGTCCATCAATCCTTTTGCTTATGGCAGTTTTCGGTTTGATCATCGCGCCCGGATTCTTCAGACTCACCCGAACTGCAGTTATGGGAGTCAGAAATGAACTTTACGTAGACGCAGCGCGAGTATCAGGCTTGGGTGATTTCAGAATCATCATCCGCCACATTTTTACCGTCGTACGCGCCCCAATCATCATTCAGTCGGCAATGATTTCGGGTATCGCAATCTCGATTCAGTCTGGGCTCGAGTTCCTTGGTCTAGGGGACACCAACTTAATTTCTTGGGGTGTCATGATCAATGATGGCTTCAAGAACATTTTCTTGACCCCGCTGCTGGTTATTTGGCCTTCATTGATTATTGCCATGACTATCGGATCATTTGCCCTTCTCGGAAATGCTCTTCGTGATGCCCTCGAAGATGCTCAGAAGATTGAAACCAGTGCCAAAACCAAGCGCTCATTCAAGCCGGCGGCCATTGGCACAGAAATCACTGAAGCCGAAAAAAGCCGCTTGCTTTCAGTTTCGCACCTCAGCGTTGGATATCCTCAGGGCGATGGAAGCCTTAAGAAGGTTGTGTCAGATGTATCGTTCTCTCTCGACCGTGGCGAAGTTCTTGGCATTGTCGGCGAGTCTGGTTCAGGAAAATCGCAAACCGCTTTCTCAATTCTTGGATTGCTGCCCAGCAACGCTGTGATCGCATCTGGAAGCATCTATTTCTCAGGCGAGAACTTAGTGTCAGCTGAAACCGGGAGCATTTCGCAGAAAGAAATGGCTCAGTTCCGAGGCAAGCGAATCGCCTATATTCCTCAAGAGCCAATGAGCAACCTTGACCCTAACTTCACTGTTGGATATCAGCTGGTCAAGCCAATGGTCGAGATCCTGGGAATTAGTAAAAAAGAGGCAAAAGCTAAAGTTCTGAACTTGCTCGACATGGTGGGAATCGTAAACCCAGAGCGCGTTTTCAAGAGCTATCCTCATGAAGTTTCAGGAGGCATGGCGCAGCGAGTTCTAATTGCTGGAGCGATTTCTTGCGAGCCTGACCTTCTGATTGCCGACGAGCCGACCACTGCCTTGGACGTAACCGTTCAAGCAGAAGTTCTAGATCTATTGAGAGATTTGCAGAAGCGTCTAGGTATGGGAATGGTTTTGGTCACCCACAACTTTGGAGTTGTTGCCGACTTGGCCGATCGCGTTGTTGTAATGCAGTACGGCAATGTAGTCGAGACCGGATCAGTTCGCGATGTCTTGCGTTCCCCCAAAGAGAAGTACACCCAAGTTCTGTTGAGCTCGATGCTCGAAGGCAAAACCCCAATGACCATGCTTACCGGAAACGCGAAGGACTAGCCATGAATCAGAATCTACTTTCGGTTCAAAATCTCGATGTCACCTATGCAGCCAAAGGGTTCGGCAAAAAGGGTTTCAAGGCACTGCACTCAGTTTCGATTGAAGTCGGCGAAGGCGAAACCCTGGGTTTGGTCGGAGAGTCAGGATCGGGCAAGACCACTCTCGGGCGAGCAATCCTGGGCTTGGCGCCAATTAGTGCTGGCACCGTCTTATTTGAAGGCAATGACATCACCAACGCCACACGCAAGCAGCGTCGATCGCTGAGCCGAGACATGCAGGTAGTGTTCCAGGACCCATACACTTCATTAAACCCATCAATGGAGATCGGCCAGATTTTGGCTGAGCCGCTTCAGATTCAGGGCATGGAGGCAGTTGTCGCTAAGAAGCGCATCGCTGAACTTCTAGATCAGGTTGGCCTTCCGAGTGATGCTCTTCAGCGTCTGCCTCGCGAGTTTTCGGGTGGCCAGCGCCAGCGCGTTGCAATCGCGCGAGCGCTCGCACTTTCACCGAAGCTTATTGTTTGCGACGAGCCGGTTTCGGCGCTCGACCTAACCACCCAGGCAAGAATCTTGGATTTGTTCCTACAAATTCAAAAGGACACTGGGGTTTCTTATCTATTCGTGTCTCACGACCTTGATGTAGTTCGCCACATCAGCCATCGAGTTGCGGTTATGTATAAAGGTGAAATTGTCGAGCAAGGGCCAGCCAGCCAGGTGACTGTTAAACCAGAGCATCCTTACACCCAGCGTTTGCTAATGGCATCCCCAGTTCCTGATCCAGACCGCCAGGCAGTGCGTCGCGAAGAGCGACGCAAGATGCTTATCGCGCAGGCGGCGCTGGCTCAATAGCAATAAACTTTGAAATGTTTCCAATGTTGCCAAAAGTTGCCAGCATTGGGAGATTCTTCGAGGGGATCATTTAGGTGTCAGAGAAAAGCAGTAAAGAAACATCCGGCGCAGCGACGCGCCGAAATGGCGCTGCGACTATTTATGACATCGCAAAGCTTTCAGGATTTAACCCCTCTACGGTATCTAGGGCCCTAACCACCCCCGGTCGAATTAACGCCAAAACTGAAGCCAAGATTAAGGCCGCAGCTGCTGAGTTGAACTATCAGGTAAACCCGTTTGCTCGGGCTTTGCCCACCGGCAAAACAAAAATGCTGGCCTTGATAATTGCCGACATCACGAACCCGGTATTTTTTAACGTCGTTCGAGGCGCCGAGGCTAAAGCAGCTGAAATGGGCTACACGCTAGTTATAGCTGAGTCACAAGAGTCAGGCGCAAACGAAGCCGAAGCGCTAAGGCGAATCACCCCTACAGTAGATGGCATTTTGCTGGGCACCTCGCGATTGCGTGACGAAGAAATTCAAGAGCTAAATAAACAGAAGCCAGTGGTTCTGATCAACCGCAAAGTCGAAGGCGTCACCGACGTCGTTCCTTCAAATGAAAAGGGCATCGTTGAGGCCGTAGAACATTTGGCCAAATTGGGACATAAGCACATCGCATTTCTATCCGGCCCCAGAGCTTCGTGGATGAATACCGATCGATGGTCTCGATTGATGAAGAACGCTGTGGCCCGGGGAATGACAATTGTCGAAATTGGACCAAATGAGCCAACTCTTGAGGCCGGTCGACTCAGTCTCGATCGAGTGCGCGCAGCCGGTGTATCTGCAGTTTTCGCATATAACGACCTGATGGCGATTGGCCTAATTCGCGAAGCATCGGCAAACGGATTCCGCATTCCCGAAGACTTAAGCGTTGTCGGTTTCGACAACATCTTCGGCAGCGATTTCACCACACCGCCTGTGACAACTATCGAGCTAAAGCTTGAGAAATCTGGAAACGAAGCGGTCGGCGCGCTACTGCGCATGATCGACGATCCAGAAGTGACTCCAGGTGACATCGAAAAACCAAATCACGAGGCCCGACTTCTAGTTCGAGGCTCAACCAGCAAGGCCAAAAAGGCCTAATTATGAACAAAATAACGATTGAATCTCATTCGCCTAAAACTTTTGGCAACCGATTGACAAAATCGTTTAGACCTGTTCGGATAGGTGTATGCAGATGAAGACCGAGTTGAACTCACGCAGGCTTTTGCCAGTTGAGCCTGAGGCGCTGGCCATTGCGGAACAGCTCTATGAGCAAGTCGCTAAATTGCCAATCATTTCTCCACACGGGCACGTTGACCCGAAGCTATTGCTAGAGAACAAGCCATTTGCCAACCCTGCAGAACTTTTTATTTATCACGATCACTATGTGACTCGACTTCTTCACGCTGCCGGATACTCGCTCAACGAACTCGGAAAATCAGAAAATCCTGACCCAAGAAGAACTTGGAAAATCCTTTGTTCAAATTGGCATTTGCTTGCCGGAACCTCAAGCGGATATTGGCTAACCCACGAATTCGCAACTTTGTTCGGCATCACCGAGACGCCTTCTGAGCAGAACGCTGACACCCTTTATGACCGAATAGCAAGCAACCTTCTTGAGCCGCACATGCTGCCACGTGCTCTGTTTAAGAAGTTCAACATCAAATTTCTGGCAACCACCGATGACCCTTGCGACGACTTGGCTGTGCACAAGGCAATTGCTGAAGACGACTCATTCGGTGGTCGAATCGCCCCAACTTTTAGGCCAGATGCCTACCTTGATCCGCGCAACCCGGCCTTCGTTTCCAACGTGACAAAGTTGCTTGCGATAACAAAGAAGCCGTCAGCTACTTTCTCGAACTATATTTCTGCGCTTGAAGAACGCAGAGCATTCTTTATTGAACACGGTGCAATTAGTGCTGACCACGGAGTCTTAGAGCCTTTCACAACCGTTTTGTCAGAGGCAAAGGTTAGCCAGTTTTTCGATCAGGCAATGGCAGGCCAGCTGTCTGCCGAAGACGCACGACTGTTCGCGGGTCACATGCTCTGCGAGATGGCCCGAATGAGCTCTGAAGATGGTTTGGTTATGACCATTCATGCTGGTGTCTATAGAAATCACTCGACTGAGACGTTCAAAAAATTCGGTCCTGACACCGGCCAAGACATTCCCGTTCGCGCCGAGTTTGTGAACAACTTGCACGCACTGCTTGAAAACTATGGACTGAACCCCAACCTTCACGTGATTCTCTTCGCGCTCGACGAAACAACCTGGGGTCGCGAAATCGCGCCTCTAGCGGGTTTTTATCCGAGTGTTTATGTCGGAGCCCCTTGGTGGTTCTTAGATGCACCAGACTCGGCCACTAGATTCCGTGAGGCCACCACAGAAATAGCGGGCTTCTATCGAGGATCAGGATTCATCGATGACACTAGAGCATTCCTTTCGATTCCGGCTCGCCACGATATGGCTAGACGAATCGATTGCGCATTTTTAGCGCGTTTGGTTATCCAAGGTCGAATCACGTATGAAGAGGCAGAGAAAATCGCCAAAGACCTTGTTGTCGCGGTTCCTAAGAAAGCGTTCAAGCTATGAAACTAAACCGAGCCAACCTCGCCAAAATGAACCACACTCACCCTGAGCGCGCTAAAGAAAGAATTGTGCACATTGGCCTGGGTGCTTTTCACCGAGCTCATCAGGCGTGGTATACAGCCAAAGCCGACAGAGACCAGACCTGGGGCATCGTTGCATTCACTGGAAGAAATCCTGAAGCAGCTAACCTTCTGGCCGAGCAAGACGGGCTGTTTACCCTGGTCACACGTGATGCTAACGGCGACAGCTTTGAAGTTATTGACTCGATTGTTCGCGCCGAGGATGGAAATAATCTTGAGGCATTTATCGAGGCAATAGCTAGCTCGAAAACGGCAATCGTTACTCTGACGATTACCGAAGCTGGATACGGCATGAACGCTGAGGGTCACGTAGATCTTGCAAATCCCCCGGCCGCCCTTCAAAGGCTGGCCAACGCGCTTGAGGTTCGTCGACGCGCAAATGGGCTCGGTTTGGCAGTGGTCTCTTGCGACAATATGCCGAACAACGGCCACTTGCTAAGCGTCGCAATGCGCGACCTGTTTTCTGCTTTCGGCCAAGAGTCGCTCGATTGGCTGATTGCGAATGTCTCATTTGTGTCGACATCAATTGATCGAATTACACCTAAGACAACAGAATCAGATATTGAACAGGTTAAGAAAGCAACCGGATGGTCAGACAGCAGCCCAGTAGTCACTGAACCATTTAGCGATTGGGTGCTCAAGGGCAACTTTCCGCTTGGTCGCCCACAGTGGGAGCTATCAGGTGCAACCTTCGTTGATGAAATCGAACCTTTTGAAAACAGAAAGCTTTGGTTGCTAAACGGATCACACTCTCTATTGGCCTATTTCGGACAATTGCTAGGCCACAAAACTGTGGCAGAAGCTATTGCAGATGACGCTTGCCTTGAGGCCGTTCAGAACTACTGGGATGAAGCGGCACGCCACCTGCTTGAAGACGGCTTGAATGTCCCTGCATATCGCGAGGCTTTGCTGGAGCGCTACCAAAACCCTCGAATCGCTCACCAGCTGGCCCAAATAGCAATTGACGGCAGCACAAAACTGCGGGTTCGCATTGCCCCGGTTGCCAAAGCTGAAATCGCAGCGGGACGAAGCGCAGCTGCCTGTGCTGTCGCCTTCGGTGCTTGGGTGAACTATGTCTTGTCGACCGAAGACCTAAAAGATTCGCAGCTAGACCTAATAAAGGGAGCGCTAAGAAACGAGCCAGAACAGATTGCCGCCTGCCTAATCTCGATCATCGATCCTGACCTGGCCGGCAACAGCGAATTCATGAAATTGGTATCAAAAGCTAGCGAGCTTCAAAAAATTTAACCCAAATGGCAATCGCTTGCCATAGCGAAGGATGGAAATGCTAAGACCTCAAAACAGTGCAACCCGCGAGCTTCTGAACCTAGATGGCCTCTGGCAGTTCAAGGTTGACTTCAACTCGGAAGGTTTTGATCAGAGTTGGGCTGGCTCTTCATTAGAAACCGACATGCAGGCTCCGGTTCCTGCAAGCTACAACGATATTTTTACCGACCCAAAGATTCGTGAACACAGCGGCTGGGTTTGGTATCAGCGCAAAGTTCGCGTTCCGCGCGGCTGGAACGATGAGCGCATTTTTGTGCGCGCCGACAGCGCAACTCATGAGGGCGTCATATTTGTAAATGGCAAAGAGGCAGGGCGCCACATTGGTGGCTACACGCCATTTGAGGCAGACATCACCGACCTAGTTTCGGCCGGTGAAGAGTTCAATCTGACTATTGCAGTCAGCAACATCTTGACCAATGAAACAATTCCACCGGGCCGGGTTGAAACCCGCGCTGACGGACGCCGCGAGCAGACCTATTTGCACGACTTTTTTAACTTTGCGGGTCTTGCGCGCAGCATCTGGCTATTTTCGCTGCCAGCTGTTCACGTCGATGACGTGACCGTGAACACCGACTTCGAAGGCAAAACTGGCAAGGTTGACTATTCGGTTTCAACCTCGGGTGTGGCCGATGTGCGTGTAAGCCTGTTCGACGAGGGTGGCCATCAGGTGGCCAGTGGTAAGGGCACCAACGGCACTCTAACCATCAGTGACGTAAAACTTTGGCAACCGGGCAAGGCATATCTGTATCAGCTAAAGGTCGAGGCGCTAAATGACCAAGACGTGGTCGACAGCTATCTGCTCAACGTTGGCGTTAGAACCGTAAAAGTTTCGGGCAGCCAGTTCTTGATCAACAACGAGCCGTTCTATTTCACCGGTTTCGGCATGCACGAAGACCACGTGGTTAAGGGGAAGGCGCACGACAACGCATTTATGGTCAACGACTTCGAGCTGCTTAAGTGGGTAGGCGCCAACTCATTCAGAACTTCGCACTATCCGTATGCCGAGGAGGTTATGGATTACGCTGACCGCCACGGAATTGTCATCATTGACGAAACTCCGGCAGTTGGCATAAACCAGTCTTTCGCTGGTATTTTCGGTGGCCCAAAAGTGCCAACCTATGGTCCTGAAACTGCTAATGAAAAGACTCAAGCCAGCCTGCTGCATGCCGTGCGCGAATTGATTCAGCGCGACAAGAACCACCCATCCGTGGTTATGTGGTCAATCACCAATGAGCCTGAATCGGGCCTTGCAGAGGCCGCCGAGTTCTTTAAGCCGGCATTCGAATTGGCGCGCCAGCTCGACAGCCGCCCAGTCACCTTTGTAAACGTAATGATGGACCCATTCGACAAGTGTCAGTTAGCCCCGCTGGCTGATGTTATCTGCTTGAACCGCTACTGGGGTTGGTATTCAGACCACAACGACCTAGCCAGCGCGAAAATTCACTGGCAACAAGAGCTCACCGGATGGGTCTCAAAATACAACGTGCCGTATATCATCACCGAATATGGCGCCGACACAATTCCGGGTGCGCACTCTATTCACGCATTGCCGTGGAGCGAAGAATATCAAGACGCATTTTTGGATGTAAACCACGAAGTTTTCGACCAGTTCGAAAACGTTGTTGGCGAGCACGTATGGAACTTCGCTGACTTTCAAACCAAACCAGGCGTTATGCGAGTCTTGGGTAACAAGAAAGGTGTCTTCACTCGCGACCGTCAACCAAAGAGCGCGGCACACAAACTGCGCAAACGTTGGACAAACCTTAACAACCGCAAACCTAAGAACTAAAAAACCGAATAACCAACTCGAAGGAAATCAAAATGAGTATGAAAATTGCAAAAGCTGAAGTTTTTGTTCACTCACCGGGCCGAAACTTTGTAACTCTGAAGATCACCACCGATGACGGTCTTGTTGGTCTTGGCGACGCAACTGTGAACGGTCGCGAACTAGCCGTTGCGGCATACCTTCGCGATCACCTAGCGCCGATGCTCATCGGTCGCGATGCGCACAACATTGAAGACACCTGGCAATACTTCTACCGCGGTTCATACTGGCGTCGGGGTCCAATCACAATGACCGCGATTGCTGCAATCGACATGGCACTCTGGGACATAAAAGCCAAAGCTGCCAACATGCCGCTATACCAACTTTTGGGTGGTGCCAGCCGTGAAGGTTGCTTGGCATATGGTCACGCTTCTGGCCGTGAATTCAACGAGATTTTTGACTCGATTCGAGAGCACCAAGAAAAGGGTTATCGTGCGATTCGAGTTCAGACTGCGATTCCCGGCTTGAACTCGGTCTATGGCGTTGCTGCGTCAGCCAATGCCACGGCTGGAGCCGGCAAAGGCAAGGGAGCATCATCGGCTCGCTATGACTATGAGCCAGCGAGACGCTCAACCGTGCCCGTTGAAGAAGAATGGGATACTCGCGCTTATTTGAACTACATCCCTTCGGTGTTCGAAGCCGTTCGCAACGAGTTCGGTCCTGACCTGCCGCTTTTGCATGATGGTCACCACCGACTAACCCCAATTCAGGCAGCTCGACTCGGAAAGTCACTGGAACCATACGACTTGTTCTGGCTAGAAGACCTGACCCCAGCTGAAAACACGGATGCGTTCCGCCTGATTCGTCAGCACACCACTACTCCGCTGGCCGTTGGCGAAATTTTCAACACCATCTATGACTACAAGGATCTATTCGAAGAGCAGTTGATTGACTATGTTCGCTCTCCGGTAAGTCACGGCGGTGGAATTACTCCGTTGAAGAAAATCTTCGACTACGCAGCGGTCTACCAGATCAAGTCGGGTGTTCACGGTCCAACCGACGTCTCGCCAATTGGTCACGCCGCTTCACTGCACCTTGGCATGGCGATTCACAACTATGGCATTAGCGAATATATGCAGCACTCGAATGACACAAACGATGTATTCCAGCCGGAATACACCTTTAGTGACGGGCTAATTCGACCTGGAACTTCGCCTGGACTAGGTGTTTCATACGATGAGAAGCTAGCCGCGCAATTCGAGTATGAGCCGGCATATTTGCCAGTGAATCGACTAAAGGTCGATGGCACCATGCACGACTGGTAAAAAATACTTCAATGGCAGATTCAGCGAGAGAACAGAGGCACCCGTGACTTCAATTCAAATTGTGGTCATGGGTGTCTCTGGCTGCGGAAAAAGCACCGTCGGCAGATTGCTGGCAAATGAGATCGGCGCTCGATTTATTGATGGCGACGACCTTCATCCAAAATCAAATCGCGACAAAATGGCATCCGGCGTGCCCCTTACCGATCAAGATCGTGCGCCATGGTTGCAGCTGGTTGGCGAGGCGCTCGCCGGCGCTCCGAATCCCGAAGATGTATTTCATAAGACCAAGCCATCAGGCACGGTTGTTGCCTGCAGTGCATTGAAACGTGCCTATCGTGAAGAAATATTGGCTTCTGCGCCGGGCACGTTGTTCATTCACTTGCATGGCTCCGAGGAGCTTTTGCTGAGCCGCCTAAAAGAGAGAGCGGGTCACTTTATGAAGGCCGAAATGCTCAAGAGCCAGCTGGATATTCTTGAGCCGCTAGCAAGCGACGAGACCGGTGCGGTTTTCGACATAGCTATGCCTGCCAAGCAAATCGTGAACCAGGTTCTTGCCGACTATCCTCAGTTAAAGCACCGCAACAATTTCAAGGCTGCTCGATCGGCCAGTGAGGCAATCAAAAACATTGCCGCTGCGACAAAGGGGTCAAATTGAACCGAAAACCCGACCGAAATCTAGGGCTTGAGTTAGTTAGGGCGACCGAAGCGGCGGCCATAGCAGGGTCGGCTTGGGTTGGCAGAGGCGATAAAAACGCTGCTGACGGCGCAGCCGTAGATGCAATGCGAGCGTTTTTAACGACGGTTGATTTCTCGGGCACTGTGGTGATCGGTGAGGGCGAAAAAGACGAAGCTCCGATGTTGTTTAATGGCGAGGTTCTCGGAAACGGAAACGGGCCAGAATGCGATGTGGCTGTCGACCCGATTGACGGCACCAGCGTCACCGCAGCTGGCCGCGCACACGGAATCTCTGCCATTGCTGTTGCCGATCGCGGCACAATGTATAACCCGGTTGACGTATTTTTTATGGCGAAAATAGCAACAACTGCAGCGGGAAAATCGGCGGTTAGCCTTGACCAGTCGCCAACCGAAAATATCCGAGAGCTAGCCAAAGCTCTAGCCAAGCCCACCAGTGAAATAACTGTCGCGATTCTAGATCGTGAAAAAAATCAAAGCGTGATTGAAGAAGTCAGAAGCGCAGGTGCTCGCACACGCCTGTTTCTTGATGGCGATGTAGCGGCTGCAATCCACTCAGTTACCGGAGCCGGAAACATCGATATGTTGCTAGGCACGGGAGGGGCACCAGAAGGCATTTTGGCGGCCTGTGCAGTGAAAGCTTTGGGTGGGCATTTCGAGGCGAAAATTGACCCTCAGTCAGACCTGGAACGAACTAAGGCTCTTGCTGCCGGGCATGACTTGAATCGTCTCTTTATGCTCGATGACTTAGTGGCCAGCGACAACACATATTTTGTGGCCACCGGCGTCACCGACGGCATGCTGCTCAAGGGGGTCAGCCGCGAGGGCAAATATGTGCGCACCGACAGCATCATCTTGCGCTCTCGCTCTGGCACCATTCGACGAGTTAGCGCCGATTATCTGGCTGAGCGCTGGCTGTAAATTTGCCGCTGCGGGAATCACCCGCAGCCCAAAACCCTTAACCTTTTTATTGTGAGCAAGGTAGAGGACGGCCCAGACTACGAGTCTGACGAAGCGGTTGCGCGCTGGGGTGCTGTGACCGTGGCCGAAGTTGCCGACAATCCGGTTCGCGCCAAGCACATCCCGTTCTATAAATTCACCTACTATCCAGATGTTCTAGACCTTAGAAAAGCTGGATATGAGGTTGAGAATTTTGCCTCGATTTTTGACCTGCTCGACGATGCCCACGTGCGTCATGCTCAGGCAGCCCACAAACTTTTGCACCTGCCGAGCGACAGCTTTGGTGGCCTGACCGATGCCGCCGGCGGCAACATGATCTGGACCCCGCGTCGAGCTCGCGAACTTGAGTTTCAGGTGCGCGCCGCAATGCACCGATTCGGCATGAGCGATGTGCCGACACTGCTTCGCCGGATGCTGGGCAAGGCTTTTCCGGGTGACTCGATGACCCACATCAGCGTTGACCTGCTGAACATTTTCTTTTGGGCGGCGATGGCCAAGGTGGCCCGCGACCTCAGCTGGCGCTCGCCGAACCTAGAGTTTGCCGCCGACTATTTGGAGTATCCAGTCAAGCGCGCATTCGCGATTTGATCGCCCCCGCCCGAATCTGCTCGAACACATCACTAAAGCACAAAACCCCCAGAAATCTCTAGGGGTTTTGTTTTTGAGTTTTTAGAATCCAGTGGCGTGGAACTGAGTCATCAGTAACTTGTTGCCGGCAAAGGTAGCGTTGCCGTTAATGCCCCAGTCGCCTGTCCAGGATCCCCATGGTCTCCAAGTGATGGAGTAATAAACCGCATTGTTTGGCTTATTCGCATGCACACCATTTATCAGTAGCTTGAATCCTTTAGCGGTTCCAGTAGTCCACGTTGTGCCATCCCAATTGCCACTGCTTGTGTAACTCCAAGAAGTTGGCAAAAAGAAGGTTGCTTGGTTCGACGGATCACTAAGTCTGGTTCCTTGTGCGTCGAAATAGTTAATCCAAAGGTCAGTGGAATCAGCTAGCGTATGCCCAGCAGCGATGCTCTGAGAATTGCTTAGGTTATAGAGCTCGAAACTGATGGCCAAATTATTGTTTGCGAGCTCACAGCAGCCGACTAATGCGGTTTGAATTTTGGCAAGCTGGTTAAACCCTGACGGTAATTTGTTTAGCGCGACAAGTTGAGAATCAGTTCCAGCTGCACCGGTAGCACCTGTTGCGCCGGCAGCGCCATTAGAACCAGCGTCACCCTTTGGTCCAGTTGGGCCAACGAGCGACTTTCCGACACCCCATCCTGAGGCGGTTTTAGGACCAAAAAGTTTGTATGCCGCGCTGTTTAGGAAAAAGTCGCCAATTTCACCGGTAGATGCGTCTGGATCAACTAGGCCCGAGAGCACTGTGTTGCCGTTCTTTGGCGTAGGAATTTTACCTGACAACTCAAGTCGGACCTTCGAGGTAGCACACTTGCCTTTCTTGGCAAGAGACAAAGAATTGGTCTTCTTATCCACGCAGACCGAGACCACGGATGTCTTCACTCCGGCCGCCTGAGCAGAGGTGGTGCCGAAACTTATAACCAGTGATGCCGCAATTGTTGCGACTAGTAATTTTTTCATTTTTCCCCTTTTGCTTTTGTTTCACGTTTGCTCAACTTTATTGGCACCGGTTGGGTTAATCTCGCAGGTGATGGGGCATCCGAATAAAAACAAAACCCCAAGAAAACTCTGGGGGTTTTGCACGTTCATAACGCTAGTTGGCAAATGCTTCAATCGGTGGGCAGCTGCAAACCAGGTTGCGGTCACCAAAAGCCGAGTCAATTCGGCGAACTGGTGGCCAATACTTGCTCTTCATCTGGCCAGCAACCGGGAACACCGCTAGCTCGCGAGAGTAAGGGTGGTTCCAATCTTCGACCAGGGTGCGCGAGGTGTGCGGCGCATTGACCAGCGGGTTGTCGTCGGCTGGCCAAACTCCAGCACCAACCTTTTGGGCTTCTTCGTGAATCGAGAGCATCGCCGCAATAAAGCGCTCGAGCTCTTCGAGCGGCTCTGACTCGGTCGGCTCAATCATCAGGGTGCCCACCACCGGAAAACTCATCGTCGGTGCGTGGAAGCCATAGTCAATTAGACGCTTGGCAATGTCATCAACGGTCACGCCAAACTGGTCTTTGACCACGCGAGTGTCGATGATGCACTCGTGAGCGACCAAGCCGTCGTTGCCTGTGTAGAGCACCGGATAAGCGTGGCTCAAACGGCGAGCGACATAGTTGGCCGAAAGCACCGCGTTGGCAGTTGCGTTGCGCAGACCCTCGTTGCCCATCATGTGAATGTAGGCCCAGCTGATGATCAGCACGCTGGCGCTGCCAAACGGTGCGGCCGAAACCGGGCCGTATGAACCCAGGTCAACCGGCGACATTGAGTGACCAGGAAGGAACGGAGCGAGGTGCGCACGAGCGGCAACCGGACCAACGCCCGGGCCACCGCCACCGTGAGGAATCGCAAAAGTTTTGTGCAGGTTGAGGTGTGAAACATCGCCACCGAACTTGCCAAACTTGGCAAAGCCAACCATCGCGTTGGTGTTGGCGCCATCGATGTAAACCTGGCCACCGGCTGCGTGCACCGCGTCACAAATCGCAACCACGGTGTCTTCATAAAC